>MDTD01056742.1_pt1 | contig 10479 bp, 11 predicted proteins | sample 811221 | NCBI WGS metagenome assembly MDTD01 (sample SAMN05326646, study PRJNA326480) | marine metagenome | isolation source: seawater | place: Pacific Ocean: South West | collected 2011
ATTTATATATAAAAAAAGTATATTTGAAATTAACAATGAAGTAAGAGAAAATATGGCCATGAATTTAAAAGATACAGATTTGATGGATCAAATAAAAAAATTTACAAATTTATTTAAAAAAATATACTTTTATGTTTCACTAAATTGTGTAATAGACAAAAATAATGAAAAAAAACTAATTACAAAAAATATATTAAAAATTTTGGAAATGATAGGTAAGAGAAAATATTTGGATGAAAATTTATTTGAAAAACTATTATATTTAGTTGATTTTTTAAATTTTAATAAAGTTGATAATGTAAAATATTTTGAAATCATTAAAGTTTTAATTAAAAAGAAAAAATTTAATAATATGAATAAAGATGAATTTGAAAAAATAATTAAAAAAAAAGATATAACTATGAAATTAGACAGTTATAAAAATTTTGTGAACTATATTACCAAATAATTATTTGACGTTTTCTTTTTTTCTTTTCTTTCTTTTTTTTTTCTTTTATTTCTGCATTTTCGACCTGAATACTCATACTCTCGTTTATAAGTATATTTTTAAGGAAATTATATATAATATCTAATATACCTTCATCACAATGTCCTACAATTAAACAGCTACCAGTTCTAAATATCATAAAAGATATAATTTTACATTTTTTGTTTTTTGAATTACACTGTTTCTTACATAAACATTTTCCGTCTTGAATTTTTTTATTTTCATTATAATAAAATTTACATTGAATACCTGGGTATGAACAAGGATCAAATAAAGCGTGTAAGCTATATTTGTATTTTAATATATCGAACAATTTGTTTCTATTAATCACATAATTACAAGAAAAGTTACTATTAATTAATACTGTTTCTATATTTTGTTTATCATAACATATAGAAGTTTTAACAAAAGGTTGAATAATTTCAATAAGTTTATTTAAAACATAGTGTAATGTTTCATCTGATTGAATCCCCGGAATTTCTAGTTTTCCGGTATTGAAAACCTTAACGTGTATTTCTTTGAACTTATCATTTTCCAAAATACGAATAATTAATGCAAAACAATTGTAAAATGCACCCTTTTTCTTTTTTCTGTAACTTATTAAATCTTTGCTATTTATGCCAATATTAATTTTTCTTATATCTTTAAATTTATTTTTTCTTGCATTTGGATTATTAATTTGAGCAATAATATCACAAAATACATTTTTTTGGTTTTTTAACTTTTCTTCCAAATTATTCACATCCTCAGGACAAGTTGATGATATTTTTATTTGTTTTTTTATAACTCCTTCCTTTGGTGTTTCATAATTAATGACAGGGATTTTCCAAAAAATATCATATAAATCAATAGTTGTATTTAAATATGCAATTTTTGTTTTCGTGGATATATAAATGTCACTACATTTAGGAGTTTTAAATTTTGAGGGTTCTTCTTTATTGTTGGTTTCAAAAGTTCCAGAATTTTGATATGTTTCCCACAAAGAATTTAAATCATCCATTTATTTATTCTATTGAATTATTTCTTTATATTATTGAATTAATATATTTTTATTTCAATTTAATTAATTTTTTCTAATACTATTTTATAATGTATAATTTAGATGGTCAACACAATGTTAAGCAAAAAAAAACCACCAAACGTCAGTCTCTAAAAAAAATATTAAATGAATATAAATTAAAAATGAATTCATTTCACCCAAATGATGAATCCCCCAACTTATTTGTGAATAAATTACAGTATCGTATGAACCATTATTATAATTTATATAAATCTAAGAATGAAATAATGAAATAATTTAATATATAGTTATTTTTATTTGATTCTATGTGATGTATTATTGTTTGACATTTGTTTAACCATTTACTTTGTAAAGTATAATCCTTATTATGTATTATATATGTAATAAAGTTTACAATAAAATTTTTGATTCTTATATTATAATTAATACAAGATGTTTCAATGTAAGATTTAATTTCATAATAATCTTTATTTTTTTTAAAGTAGTTATCTATTAGATCATTCCAATACACATCAGAAATTATTTTAAAAGTATTTTTATCTAATATATTTGTATTTGATTGTAAAAAATTAATCATGCTTCTCATATCAGAATTAAAAATATTTTGTATAGCATTTATTTGATTATTAGTTATTTTTATTTGTTCGTTTTTAACAATTTTTTTTAAAAAAAAATTAATTTGTTGTTTCGGTAAATTGCAAAATTTTAACCTTACAAATTCATTTTGTAATGCATTGTCAATTCTACTTATATAATTGCATATTAAACAAAATCTAATATTTTCATTGTATTGTTGTATTAAATATCTAAGCGCACTTTGAGCATTTTTTGTCATATAATCCACCTCATCTAAAATTATAAATTTTATTCCTTTATTAAATAATGTTTTTGTATTTACAAACTGATTAATTTGGTTTCTAACAATATCAACTCCTCTATCATCAGATGCATTTAAATGAATAATAAGATCTTTGTTTTTACAACCTTCTAATTCTTGATACCTATTTATCAAATTTATAATTGTTGTTGTTTTTCCAGTTCCAGGTGGTCCGTATAATAACAAATTTGGAAAATATTTCTTCTTCAATATATTGTTGAATATTATTTTATTGTTATCATCTAATACAATATCATCAAATTTCTTTGGTCTATATTTTTCAACCCAGGGTTGTCCATCCATATAAAGAAAAACTAACTATTTATATTTAATCTTATTTTATAATAAATATATTATTATAAAATTAAAAATTGAAATTGTTTTTGTATACTTAACTATATTAATACATTATAGAGAAAGAATGGGGCTTTGGAGAACAGAGAAAAATCCAGATGGTTTTGAAGTAAATATTGGACAAAGTCATATTGAAGCGATGCAGAGGGAAGGAGCAAGTTTTTGTTGGATGTCGGACAACGTAGGTATTAATGATAAAAATAATGAAAATTATTGGAAAAATGTTCCTGATAATGAAAAGTCTAATGATCAAAAAGAAGGAGATAACAACCATAGACAAAGAAAGGATAGAGATGTTCAAGTTCTTAATTCAGATGGAAATACTGTAATTGGTTATATTACACATATTGTGGAGGGACCTTGTTTTGGCACACCTCTATGTAATTGGTTTATTATACAACCAAATAGTTATCCTACAAATTATATGTATTGCAAAGATGTAACAAGAGATGATGTAGTCATTACAGATTTGTAATTAGTTTGCAAATTTTAAAGATTCTGGACCCGTAGGATATGCTAAATCATTATTTTCATTTGTTAAGTAAGACTCAAAATTGGCACCCATTACATATTTATCTTTTGATTTTTTTGCTGGTAAATCAGCAACCGGATCATTTGTTTTTTTTTTATTTTCTACCTTTTTTGCTATTTTTTCAAGATTTTTATCAACATTGTCTATTTTTTTATCTATTTTTTCCATTTGTTCTTCATTTTTCTTTTTATCCAATATATCGAGATTTCCACAAGTTACAATTAAATTGGATACAATTATAGCAGTCAATACTGATAATGGAATATTTTTACTAACAACAAGTAAACTTATTAGCACCATAAAAAAGGTAGCAAAACAAATATTTTTTGCTTTAATATCGTGATGATAATAAACATACATTTGAATCAATGCAATACAAAGAATCATTGATGTAAAAAATAAATTACCAATAATCCATCGTAGTTTATTGGAATTATCTACTTCTATATTTACATTTGTTAAATTTGATGACATATGTATATTTTATTATGAGAAATAAATTAATTAAATATATTAAAAATTTTTATTTATATAAATAAAAATGGATCAAGGTTATTTAAAAATTATTTTGGGTTGTATGTATGCTGGTAAGACTTCTAAACTAATTAATATATATAATATGATGAAATTATCAAATATATCTACAATGGTTATAAATTATGAAGAAGATAATAGATATGATTCTACTTTATTGAGCACACACGATAAAAAAATGATACCTTGTGTGAAAATATTAAATTTAATGGATATTGTAAATACAACAGAACCTAGCGAACAGGTAATTATTATTAATGAGGGACAGTTTTTCCCAGATTTGGAAAAATTTGTCAAAATTATGTTAACTAGAAAAAAACATATTTATGTATGTGGTTTGGATGGTGATTATCAAATGAAAAAATTTGGTCAAATACTGGATATTATACCATTATGTAATGAAGTAGAAAAGTTGAGTGCAATATGTGCAAAGTGTAAAAATGGAACAAAAGCATATTTTACATTAAGATTAACAAATGAAAAAGATCAAAAAGTAATAGGCGCTGACAATTATATGCCAGTTTGTAGAAATTGTCATTTATTATATTAACAATAAGTATATAATGTATAAAAATAATCGTATTTTTACTTTAAATATTTAAAAAAAAGTATTTAAATTAAAGCAAATATTTTATGGTTATAATGTCATCAAATGAACCTAAAAAACCTAAAAAGCGTGGACGTAAAAGTAAAAAAGAAAAGGAAGCTATGTTAAAAGCACAGAAGGAAGCAGGCAATACTATTATAGAAAAAAAACCTAAAAAAAGAGGTAGAAAACCAAAAGGAGGTAAAATAATTAAGGCAGAAGATTTGGAGTCATCTGTAGATAATAAACAAAAACCGAATATAATATTACATTTAAAATGTTCATCAAAAGATTTGGAAAAGTATGATAAGGGTGCACTGTTAAATAATAATCTAAATGTAGAAACGTTTGGTTTTACTAGTAATAACAAGTTAGAGTGTTTTGAACTTAACACAAATACTAGTAAAAATAAAAATCAAAAGATTGAAGTAAATAAAAATGATAAAACCAAATTTGATGAAAATAATAACGTAAATATGAAATTAATTTATGAAAAAATAAAAAAATTAAAGATTAATTTGAGACATAACAATGTTGTTTATAAAAGAGCTGCTTGTTTTTGGTGCACTTATGAGTTTGATAATCCACCAATCTTTATACCGAGATCTAAAAAGGAAGAAACAATTGAAGTATATGGTTGTTTTTGTTCACCCGAATGTGCTTGTGCTTATTTAAAATCAGAGCAAATAGATGATTCAACAAGATGGGAAAGATACAATATGTTAAATAATTTGTATAGCAAAATTTATAATTATGATAAAAATATTAAGCCGGCACCGTCTCCATTTTATACATTAGAAAAATACTATGGTAATTTAACTATTGATGAATATAGAAAATTGTTAAAAAATGAAAGATTATTAATGGTTGTTGATAAACCATTGACAAAAATATTACCCGAATTATATGAGGAAAATAATGAGTTACCAAATATATTTGGTAATTTATTAAATGAAAAAAAAGAGACTACTGTCAAATATAGATTACAAAGGAATGAACCTGTAGCGTCAAAAAAAAATATTTTGTCAACAAATTTTAATTTTTAAATTTTTTGATTTTGTATTTTTTCGTTGTTTTCTTCTGTTTTATTTTGATTTTCTTTTCTTTTCATATAACCCATATAAACATCATCCATAAAATTTCTTATAGATTTCATAACTTTTTGATTATTTGATATTTTTTTTTCAGGTTTTTTTTTATTAAAATTTGGATTAAGGTATTCTTTTATAACCTTAATATAATCTCCATCCCAAACTTCTAATTTTTTAATAGCAGTTTCCCTATCATAGTTAGTTTGACTAATTACTAAATTTATATTTTTTTCTTCAAACATATAATTTACAAAAATACATTAAAAAAATATATTAAACGATTCATTATATATTTGATTATTATGGAAATCGAAACTGAAATTAACGGATTGTTAAAAGATGTCAATAATATTGTATCAAAACATATAAAAAAGATCAGTTTAAAAATGAAAGAAACAAAAAAAGCCGAAGAAGAGTGTTTAGAATTTATAAAAGGTATTCCATTTGTAAAAAGATTAATTGAAGAAAATAATCTTTTAAAAAAAAAGTTGAAATGTATTAATAATAAAGATCAAATTAGACTTGAAATAAGGGAAAAAATTTTGGATATTGATAAAACAGAAGAAGAAATTATTGAAGATATAAAAAGTATTAAATTATCAAATGATTCTCTAAATTTAAATGATGATAGCGAAGATAACAATGACGATCCAATAACAAAACAATTTTTAAATTTTTCGGGACTAATTTATAATAATGAGGATGATGTTGATGAAAATTCTGATAGCCAATTAAATGATATTAACAAAAATGATATTAATCCATTTCCAATAGGAACATCTTCACATTTAAATTTTAATATGGGTATTGGATTCTCTGATATAACAAAAGCACCAAGTCTTTGGGCAAGTCTTAATATTACAGCACCATCTTATGTTAGAGATGCTTATCCTGAATTAGATTGGTCAATTACTGATATGTTTAGTGAACAAACAAAATCAAATCTATCATTTGAAGAAAAATTATTTGTGAATGAAGATGAGGATGAGGAAGATGAAGAAGATGAAGAAGAGGAAGAAGTTGATGAGGAGGAAGATGATGAGGATGAACAGGAAGATGAGGATGAAGTTGATGAGGAGGAAGATGATGAGGATGAACAGGAAGATGAGGATGAAGTTGATGAGGAGGAAGTTGATGAGGAGGAAGTTGATGAGGATGAAGTTGATGATGAGGAAGTTAATGAGGATGAACAGGAAGATGAGGATGATGAGGAAGTTGATGAGGATGAAGAGGAAGTTGATGAGGATGAAGAGGAAGTTGATGAGGATGAAGAGGAAGAAGTAGAAGAAATAGAAATAGATGGTAAAGATTATTTTACAAATGATCCTGTAAATGGTGTAATATATGATGTTGATGATGATGGAGACCCAGGAGATGAGGTTGGTTGGTTTGAAAATGGCACAGCATTTTTTTCGTAATTATATATAATAGTGATGGCAATTGAAATATTTGATTTTATGACAAGATGTCCAATTTTTATAGTATATATAATTATTCAAGTTATAATTTTAGTTAGTGATTTTATGGAAATGAACTATATAAAAGCATTTGTTCATTTTTGGTTAGGTTTTATATTTTTTATTAGTTATAAAAAACAATTATGCTCAAATAATGATATAAATTTAGGAATGAATCAAGCATTGATGGTTATAGCTTTTTTATTTTTCCAATGGTTTTTAATAAATTGGGCATTTAGTATAAATAATTTAAATACCAAAAAAATTAAAATTAAGGAAAAAGATGAGGAAAAAGCAAAGGTAGAAAAGGCAGAGAGAGAATATAGTTTTGTTGAGAAACAATTGAACCTAGATGATAAACATTTAACGGTTGATGCTGATATAGAAGCACAAAAAAAAGAAATTAAAATACCAAATGTAGAAAGTTATAATTTATCACGTGGTCAAATAATATTTTTACCCGATGGAGAAAAAAGAACAATAGTAGGATTTATGGAACAATTTTTAGAATCTTACAATAATTCATCAATAAAAAATACAGTAATTATAGTCGATAAACCATTTTCAAAAGATTATGATAAATTTTTTATTAATAAGGAAAATACAGAAAGTGTAACAAACAAACAGTTGTTTAGTGATCATAATAAAAGTATTGAAGATATGGGTAAACAAGAACGAGAATTTTTAAGAAAAAAGAAGGAAACAGAATTAAATATAGAATTATTAAAGAGTGAAATAGAAAAAATTAAGAAAAAAAAACCAGAAGAAAAAGAACCGTTTCAAACAATGGATGAATATGAAGAGAGTCTATCAATATATCAAAAAGATTTAAAAAGAGAGGAAGAAAAGTTAGAATTTATTAATACTTATTTGGAAAACTTAAATAAAATGAGAAATAATGTGATAAAATCAACAAATTCTATTAAAAATTCAGTTAAATCTGAACCAAATAAATTAATATATCAAACAATTTCTGAAAATACAAAAAAATCTAAAAATTCATTAAATGTTTCAAATGTAGCAGAATGATTGATTTAAGAAATAAATAATTAATAAAAATTATTTATTTTCATATATTATATATAATGGTATTTGGTCAATTATGTGCACCAGCACTTATTTATATAGTGTTTTCAATAACCCAAATTACTATGGATAGTTTGAAGGGTATGTATAATGTTGCATTTGTAAAACTGTTTATTTCCTTATTATTTACTATACTTTTAAATCATTTATGTCAGAGGGGTTTAGGAATAATATCTTGGATAATAGTTTTTATACCTTTTATGTTGATGTCATTAATCACAGCACTATTGTTAGTATTATTTGGAATCGATGCGCAAACAGGCAAATTAAAATTAGAAAGTGAAGAAGCTGAACCAGTAAAAGAACTAGATGCTAGAGAAAAAGCCATAGCAAATTACAGTATGAATAGATCAAAAGATGATTATTTAAAAAGATTAGAAGAAATGGGACATAAATCAAAAGATTTTTTTTTTTTGAAACTCAAGTCTAAGGGGGCTCAGAGAGTAATTAATCCAGCATATAATAATTTATATGATAGTGTTGAATCTGATAGTAAATATGAGCTAGTAAAAAGTGGAAAAGCTAGAAATAGAATGAAAACCAGATTATTAGCCGAAGAATTATATTTTTTAATTCATAAAAAAATAAAGAATACGGAAATTAAAATAGAAAGAGATTTAGGTGGGAAGGTAAAAAATATGTTTATAAATAATTGTGATGTTGCAATAGATTATATATTTGAAGATTTACATTATAGATTAAATAATATTTATGGAGTTTATGATCTAAATGATGATGAGCACGAAGAAGCAATCGCAAAGGCATTAAAAGATATAAAAAATTGGGGTGTATTAAGAAATATTAATGGTGAAACTGTGTTATCCGATAAAGTTAATCTAAACACTTTTAGAGAATATACTGATAATATGGTTTCTACTGATCCAGAGTGGTTATCAAAAATTATGGAAAGATATAAAAGTAAAATAAATTCTAGATTTGAAACACGTTGTAATAAAATTCAAATTAAGTTAAATAATTATCAGAGGGAAAAAAACATAGATTTTGGTAATATTTTAAGTAATAATGGTGAAAGTGCTTATACTAATATTTTAGATGATGCTTATTCTAAAAAATCTGCAACAAATGTAGAACAGCCCGAATCATCCTCACAACCTAAAATGCCTGATATTCCAATAGTAACACCACAAGAAACAAATGATTGTGCGGCACATCACGGCACCACTACTCCAAGTGATGGTAGTGATAGTGGAAAAGTGGATGCGAAATATGTGTGTCCCCAGTCAAAACCTGTATGTAAGGGTTATAAGTTTAATGTAAATTGGGGTAAATGTGTTGAAGAGTCTGGTAATAATGATGACGAATGTGAAAGAAATGATCCTAGTAAAGTTAAGGGAGCCACAATAAATGCAGATGGCACAAATCCGTGGGATGGAACAAAATCACAAGAATGGAATATTAATAATCAAAAACAATTATGCGAAGGTAAAGGGATGTGCTTTAAACATTGGGAAGCAGATGGAAAGCAAGGTCCTTGGTGTTACGAAAAATCTAGTTCCACACAACAATCCGAAAAATTTAAGAAGTTAGGTTGTTACAATGATAACGAGGAACGTGCTCTACCAAAAAGGTTTACAGGTAATTTTACAGTAGAATCTTGTATGAATAAGGCTAAAGAGAATAATTATAAATATTTTGGTTTACAATATCCACAGTCAGAGGGATCTCAGTGTTTCGCAAGTAATAATTTACAAGAAGCTCAAAAATATGGTAAAACTGATTGTGGAGAAACGGGTGGAACTTGGAAAAATTATTTATATGAAATTAATAATGTAAATTCCGCACCATCAGCACCAGCAGCACCAGCAGCACCAGCAGCACCATCAGATTTATGTAGTCGTAAAGTCACTGCCGAGCGATTAGAGGTTAATCCAGGAACAGGGTGGGGTATGAATTTAAGATTCAAATGTGATGATACTGAAGTAAATATTGGAAACTCTCCAGGAAATAATTCAAAAACATCAGCCGAGTCTTATAATCTTTCTAGTAATTCCTGTCCAACACGTGTTGATAAGAATAATTGGTCTGGGCGTCATCCTAGCACAGGGACGCAATATGGTGATAAATTCGATATTACTGTTTCTGATTGTATTTCATCTACCGCTGCCACAGCAGCACCAGCACCAGCAGCACCAGCACCAGCAGCACCAGCAGCACCAGCAGCACCAGCACCAGCACCACCAGCAGAACCATCACCACCAGCAGCGTCTCAATTCGCCTCAACAAACCAGTCTTGTGCTATACAATAATTTTATCATAATGTTTAATTACTTAAAAAAAAATAAATTTATAATTTAATTATATATGAAATTATTTATTTTAGCATTAATAATATTATTAATATTGATAATATTAGAAATAAGAAGCTGTTATAAGGAGGGACTGAATACAAGTCCAATATTAGGAATAAAACAAAATAGTAATATAAATAATACA
>MDTD01202674.1_pt1 | contig 10479 bp, 10 predicted proteins | sample 811221 | NCBI WGS metagenome assembly MDTD01 (sample SAMN05326646, study PRJNA326480) | marine metagenome | isolation source: seawater | place: Pacific Ocean: South West | collected 2011
CCTGACGATATCGAGAGAATAGAAAAAAATGTCACAGAGCCAAAACATAGGACTGGCTTTGATCGTAACTTGTGGATATGGAAAGAAAGAAATAATAGTTCAAAGTATCTTGTAGTGGCCGACGTTGCTCGCGGCGATGGAAAAGATTTTTCTGTCTTTCATGTGATTGATGTAGATAACATGGAAGTAGTCGCAGAATATAAAGGTAAGCCAAACCTGGAAATGTTTTCTCAACTACTTTATACCACTGGCAATGAATATGGCGGAGCTATGCTTGTCGTTGAAAATAACAATATTGGCTTCAATATTCTAGAGAAGTTAATAGAGATGAATTACAGTAATTTATACTATTCTCTCAAGGGCAGTCACGAATACATCGATCCTTTGATAGGGGAAAATAAGTCAAATGCTGTGCCTGGGTTCACCACATCGATGAAAACTCGCCCACTTATCATCGCAAAGTTAGAAGAATTCATTCGCAATAAACTACTTAATGTTAGCTCCAACCGCCTGGTGGACGAAATTAGGACTTTTGTTTGGCAAAATGGAAGGCCTCAAGCTATGAGAGGATATAACGATGACCTTGTTATGTCCTTGGCGATTGCCTGCTGGGTTAGAGACACCGCTTTGGTGGCGAACAAGAGAGCAGAGGAATATAACAAAGCCTGTTTGGATGCAATGATTATGTCGAATACTAGAATAAATACTAAAATTCCTGGCCAAGTAGGTTATAATAGTAAGCTGGATCATGAGAAGAACATGCGCCGTCAAACGGATATGAATAAATATAAAAACTTTTCGTGGCTTATTAAAGGATAGAATATGCCAAATAACAACAACCCAAGAAACCCACAGTCTTCTTTGTTTCAAAAGCTAACTCGCCTCCTGTCGGGCCCAGTTACAAACAGGAGAACACAGACTTACCGCCAACAACGGAGGAGAGATCTCGATAAATATAAGTTTCGCTCCGCTCAAGGCATGACTTTCAAAAAGAGCATTGAGAATCCTTTATTAAAGTACAACCAAGAATCGTTCTCGAATCAGAACAGAGCAGAAAGATATTCAGACTTTGATCAAATGGAGTATGTACCAGAAATAGCTTCTGCTATGGATATCTATGCGGACGAAATGACTACGCACACTACATTGGAAGATATGTTGAGAATAAACTGCGAGAACGAAGAAATACGCAGCTTGCTAAAAAACTTATATCATAATATTATGAATGTAGAATTCAACTTATTTGGGTGGTGCCGAAGTATGTGCAAGTTCGGAGACTACTTTCTGTATTTGGATATCGATGAAGTCGAAGGAGTTAAAAGCTGTGTTGGCCTGCCGTCTCACGAAATAGAGAGGCTGGAAGGAGAAGACCCGACCAACCCAAACTATGTTCAGTTTCAATGGAACTCGGGCGGCCTGACTTTTGAGAACTGGCAGATTGCACATTTTAGGATTTTAGGAAACGACAAATATTCTCCATACGGAACCTCAGTTCTTGAGCCAGCAAGAAGAATTTGGAGACAGCTGACTTTGTTAGAGGACGCAATGATGGCTTACCGCATCGTACGCTCCCCAGAGCGTCGTGTTTTTTATATTGATGTCGGTAACATTGCTCCGCAGGACGTTGAGCAATATATGCAAAAAGTCATCACTTCGATGAAAAGAAACCAAGTTGTTGATACTAATACTGGTAGAGTTGATTTGAGGTACAACCCTTTGTCTGTGGAAGAAGATTATTTCCTACCAACCAGGGGTGACTCCACCTCTAAGATCGAATCTCTACCAGGAGGAACCTTTACTGGTGACATCGACGATGTAAAATATCTGAGAGACAAACTGTTTTCAGCCCTTAAGATACCGCAGTCTTATCTCTCTAGAGACGAGAACTCGGGAGAAGATAAGACAACATTAGCACAAAAGGACGTTCGCTTTGCAAGAACCATCCAGAGGCTTCAACGCTCTGTCGTTTCTGAACTGGAAAAGATAGGAATTATTCACTTGTTCACGATTGGTTTCCGAGGGGAAGACTTGTTGAATTTTACTTTATCCCTAAACAATCCTTCCAAGATCGCCGAGCTACAAGAGCTGGAACACTGGAGAACAAAGTTTGATGTTGCTGCACAGGCAGGAGAAGGGCTTTTTAGTAAACGCTGGATTGCCACTAGGCTATTTGGTCTCACCGATGATGAAATTGTTAGACTTCAAAGAGAGACATTTCACGATAAGAAATTCGAAGCAGCACTTGCTGCAGTGGCCGAAGGAGAGCCAGCAGAAGGTTTCCAAGCCGGCAGCGGCGACTTTGGCGGCGACGACGACCTCGGCGGAGACAGTGGTCCAGACTTAGACGATCTTACTGGCGACGATGCAGGGACAGACACACCGGACACGCCACCTGAAGACGACAGTATGCTTATCACAAGTCCAGATAAACCAGCCCCAGAAACTCCTGCAACAGACGATACTCCCGTTGCGGAAACTGAAATCCCACCAGGAAAGAAATACACAAGACCTGGCTGGAAGGGTAAGAAGCACAAGAGCAACCCAGGGGGCAAGAGAAACGCTGCAAGGCAAAAGAGCATGAAAGCAGCCCCATCGGGAGAGATATATTCTAATTCAAAAAGGAACGTATTTCCCGGCAAAATTGGATTAGATCGTGCGGCTATAGGTCTTCCAGAGGGAAAAGAAACTACTTATAACAAACAAGAGCAGGTACTTTTTGGTTCTGCAAAGGAAGTCAAGTCACTGATTTCCAGCTTGATGGAGATAAACAAAGATGAGCAAGAAGCATAATAAGAAAAGAAACACTGGCTTTTTGTACGAATCTCTTGTGGTTGAGATGACCAATGCCATGATTAACAAGGACCTCAACAAGAGAGATACTATCAAAAGAGCTTTGCAAGAACACTTTAAGATAGGGACAGAACTCCACAGAGAGTTAAGCTTGTATAAAAGCGTCTTAGATGCTGCGGAAATTGAAAATGATGAAGCTGACTTCGTTATCGAAGAAAACTGCAGAGCTCACTCCGCCATTGATAAGGAGAAGCTTTTTGAGCAAAAAACAAGTTTGATAAACTTTATTAACAAAAACTTAGATAGAAATTTTTATAACAACTTTGTTCCATCTTACAAAAGCTTGGCCAGCGTCTCCACTATGTTCAGCGATAAGGCAAGTGCTCAAGAGAAGTACAAAGTAAAGAAGGTTCTTATCGAGGGTATGACAGCAAAGAGAGAAGAGGACCCCAATAAAATGAAGCACATTGATGAGCTCTCTTTCAATATCTTTGTCAAAAAGTTTAACGAGAAATATTCTGAAAATCTCTTAGAAGAGCAGAAAGATCTGCTAAGTAAATATATCTTATCTTTTCTTGATAACGGCCTTGAATTCAAAGTTCACTTGAACGAAGAACTCGCAAAGCTTAAAAAAGCTTTGATAGAGAAAAGCAAGTTATCCCTTGATGAAAAAATGTCTCAAATGATGTCCGAAGTTGTAGATATTTTAGAAGAATACAAGGAAAAAGAAATTGATGAAAAAGCCCTGATGACCATCTTGGAAGTTCAGGAAATGTTGAGCGAGAACAAAGATGCCAATTAAAGTAAAATTTGACAAAGACGGACAGAACTCCAAGATAGAAAACACGGACGAAGGACTAAAGTTCAATCTTAAGGCAAGAAGAAGTATCGATGGAAATATTATGATATTTGATCACATTGATATGGATGTTGTTATCATGCCAGAGAAAAAGAAAATTGTTGCATTTGCCAAAGAATCACTAAACGACAATGTATACGCTGCACAATCTAGAATGTTCGATTATCTCTTTAGGCATGGCGTGGTCATCCCAGAGAGCATTCAGGGTGGCAATGTATATGGTTCAATGGAAGCGACATATCCGGAAACAAATATAGAAAACTACGAAGCTGAAAACTTCGCTATATTATCTGTTGCAAAATTTATGGAAGAAGAGCAGCCATACTTTGCCTACGACCAGAGTTATAGAGAACAAGAAATAGACAAGCTAACATCACCAGACGCTGAAGATTCTACAGAGCTCGGAGATGTGAAGCACGCACAAAAGAAAGGTTCTATCGAGCCGAGTAGATCAAGAAGGTATATTAGAGGGTACTATTAGTGCTCGATGAGATATTGTATTTTATATTGTCAGCGTATGGCTTGACAATGATCCTGGCTTATGGCCGAATATTTAACAAAGTAAGACCAAAAAACTCTTTCTTTCACTGCCCAATGTGCTTAGGTTTCTGGGTTGGGGTTCTTTTGTGGGCTTTTTCCCCCTTTACTTCACTATTTATGTTTGATAGAGGTTTCGTAACGGCTTTTTTGCTCGGATGCTTATCCTCTGGAACGAGTTATTTTCTGAGCCAGATCGTTGGCGATTGGGGTATAAGACATGAACATGTGGAACCAGAAGTGGATGTTACAACCAGTTCGTAGGTGCAGAAAGGGCTGCTAGCTCGGACGGGTAGCGCCCGTCTTTGAGAGGATGAGATATGACCAAATATTTACTACGAGAATTTTATGAACTTTGCGACGGCAATACTTGTGCAGATCTGCTTACCGAGGCAGAGAAGAGCGACATGCGAGACAATGGTGCACTGTATTTGGTAGGTGTCATGCAGAAATGTAATGTCAAAAATGGAAACAACCGAGTGTATTCAAAAGAAGTTTTGCAAAGAGAAATAGAGAACTATCAAAGAGTAGTGGAAGATAATAGAGCTCTTGGTGAGCTTGACCACCCTGATTCCTCTATTGTAAACTTGGCAAACGTGTCGCACATGGTAACTTCGTGCTGGTGGGAAGGAGATTCTGTCATGGGCAAAGTTAAAGTGCTGGACACGCCATCCGGAAAGATACTGAAATCACTTGTTGAGTCAGGGTGCAAAATGGGAATCTCCTCCAGAGGGATGGGATCAGTTGCGCAGACACAGACCGTTGATGGTCCAGTTGCGAGAGTGCAAGACGACTTTCAGCTCATTTGCTTTGATTTTGTATCGGAACCATCTACGCCGGGAGCTTTTATGATGATGAAAGAATCAAAAGAGACAAATGTCTACAACAAAAAAGACAGGGCGTTTAGGAGCTTAAACAATATTTTATGGAGACATCGAAATGAAGATAACTAAGGGAAGATTGAAACAAATTATAAAAGAAGAAGTAGAAAACTATACCACAGAGATAACCGAAAATGACGCATCGCTAGAGGATGTTAAGGGCATGATGGCCACTATCGCTCAGGGTCTTCTAGGTCAGCCGCCAGTTATGCCTACTGAAGAGCAGGCCGACGAGTTGTATCGAGGCTTAAAAACTATTTCTCAAAAAGAAGAGCCCGGTGTTAGTGACGACGCTGTTGAAGATTTAGGAGCAATTAATGAATAAGAAGAAACTGATGGAAGTTTTGAGACCAATTATCAAGGAGTGTATAAATGAAATGCTCCTAGAAGAAGGTCTGCTTACTAAGGTAGTCCAGCAAATTTCCGAGGGTATGGAAGCCCCAGCTCAAAAGACTAATGAACCTCCAAGAAGAACTGAAGTTCCCAAGGCAGAAAAAAGCAAGATGAGAGAGGCCAGAGAGAAAATGCTAGAGTCCATGGGCAAGGAAAGATTTAACGGAGTTAATATCTTCGAAGGAACAACCCCTGCAAGAGCTGCAAGTAGTCCGCAATCTCAAGCGTCCAACCCGCTTTCAGATGTGGCCCCTGGCGACAAGGGAGTAGATATCAGCTCTTTTGCAAGCCCCAACTGGAGAAAGCTGGTATAGAAAATGTCACAAAATTTTAGCGTGAAGAGAAGAAAAGGAGAAAGTTCCGAGTCCCTCATAAAAAGATTCATGAAGAAGACAAAGAAATCAAAGATAGTCGAGAAGGTCAGGAAAAGAAGGTATTTTGAAAAAGCATCAGATAAGAAACGGCTGGCAAAGCAAAAAGCTATCCGAGATGCCAAAAAGAAGAACAAAAAGGAAACTAAGAGGTAACAACAATGTCATACGATCCCAAAAACTTTATTTATCAAAATGGTCTGAGAACCACGTCGGCATACCAGGTATCTGGTATACCGTACGCAACGGGAAGCTTGAGCTTAGAGGCTAGCAGCGGCAACGCTTTTAAGGTGGCCTTTCCTTATGTTACTAGGTGGCTTACGGTTGTAAACCGTTCTAATCAGAATGTTAGGGTCGGGTTCTCTAAGGCAGGCGTAGAAGGAACTAATTATTTCACTGTTCACAAAGGCAACACAACACCAACTGACATGTCAAGACTAGAGCTGAAGGTTAATGAAATACATCTAATTTCTCATGGCTCTGCAATTACAAGCCAGGTAGATATCGTCGCTGGCTTGACGACTATTCCAACCGGGTCTTTGGTGACAAACTGGTCGGGCTCTATCGGAGTGGGTTGATATGGCGAACCGAGCCCTGGGCTATAAAGATGGTAGTGGTAACTATGGGTTTGTGATGCACGCCTCGGGCAACATAAAACTCGGAAACGACGGCACTGATATAATCGCCATGACAGGCTCAACGCAGATTGTTGGGGATGTATCGGCAACGGCAACAGCATCTTTCGGCGAAATATATAAATACAACTCAACAAACTGCCCTGTCTTTGCAGCAGGGGACTATTACACATGGTATTCTCTTTATGGTGCAGCAACATTGCAGCATCCGCACTTTACAAACACTTTGTACCTGGCAAACACCAGATTTTCTTTTGATGCAAATGTCTCAAACGCCCACAAATTATTCAACGGTGAATATAACGAAGGAGCAATATCCTCTATAGCAAACGGCAGCACTGTCTCTGTCTTTACCTTGAACTTAACATCAACTGGAGTTCTAGCAGATGCTGGCCAAACTAACGGCATTACTTACCCGAAAGGCTTTTTTATCCTGCACTTTCATGGGTCCAGCGGCGGTCTTAACGATGCATCACAAATTATTATTACACTTACATATAGCGACGGCACAACAAGCGTTATACCAGCCTCTGATATTGAGCCGCTCTATTATAACTCAGAAGATTATAGAAATGTCTGGAAAGTAAACTTGACATCGACCAAGAACAATCTAACAAAGATAAAGCTAGATATTGAAGGCGGTAGCAGGTTTGGCACAGCCACATCTTTGGTCGAAGTGGAATATTATCAAGATAGAATTGGACAGACAGGCCTAGACTTTTCGGGCTTCACAAAATACTCAAGCAACATCATGTATAATGATTTAGATTTCAGAAACTCCAGCAATACAGAAGTTGCTTCAATAACAAATGCCGGAGTAGGTACTTTTGCTACAGTCGCAGCAACAAACCTCTCGCTCGGAGGAACATCAATAACGGCCACAGGAACAGAGCTGAATCATACTGACGGCGTAACAAGCAATATACAAACTCAACTCGACGCAAAAGCACCCTCCACTGGTATTGCAGCCGCAGCATTAGCATCTGATTGTGTTATCCCCGCAAAGATAGCGACATCTGTCGCCGGCGACGGTTTGGCCGGGGGAGGAGGAAGTGCCCTCTCGGTTAATGTGGACGACTCTACGATAGACATAAGCTCTGACCAGGTGAGGGTTAAGCCGACTGGAGTTCTCACCGTAGGCGGCCTCACAGTGGACACAGACACCCTTCATGTGGACACCTCTAATAATAGGGTTGGCATAGGGACGACCTCCCCAGCAGCTAACTTAACAATCGAAGGTGATCATGACGGTGGCACTGTTTCTCTACGCCTTGGGGCAAATGGCAGCGCCGCATCTAATTTTTCTTCTCGAATAGAGATGTCGGAAGATACTAACGATAGCCAGGCAATGACTTTCGGTGCGTTCATGGACTATGACGGCGACGCCGCATCCCCAAATTTCGGTATGCTTAACATCGGCATGAGAGACAACTCTACATCAGATGTTAATATTATTTCCATTAGCCGAAAAGCAGATGCGAACGCTATTGTGTTGGGGGATACCACCACCACGTTATCGGCATCTAGTCACATATACTTAACATCTTCGGGAGGAAATGTTTACATCAGCGCACCTGGTAACGACGTGAATGTTGACGGAACTCTGGTTATGCAGGGCAGCAACGATCTTGACGCAAACACAGCGACTTTTAGTGGCACAGTAACGATGACTGGAGATCTCAATGTTGACTCTAACACTTTGTTCGTAGATGCTTCAGACAACGATGTTAGACTTGGGACTACCTCTGCACTTGTCAGCGAAAGGTTACTGGTGAGGCAAGCCACTCGTGGTGATAACACTGGAATAATATTGAGTCAAGGTACCTCTACCGGCAATGAATATTTGGCACTCGACATTGCCGAAGCAGGCGTAGCCCAGATAACTGCTGGGTGTGTCAACTCAGGAGACTCCGAGCTTGCCTTTAGAACAAGCAACAGCTCAGAGGCCGAAGTCATGAGGATTGCCAAAGACGGATTAGTCGGCATTGGAACGACAAGCCCGAATGCAGGTTTGCATATTGATGTAGCAGGCGAGCCGCAACTATTGCTGGATGGTGGAGATAACAGTCATGGTGACATTGTTGTCCCCGATGGAGAGATAATGCAAATAGGCCACTGGAATAATGGGACCGACACATATACACATCGTCTCAGGATTAATGCGGACGGTTCAGTGGCGGCTGCTGGGGAGATAATTGCGGGAACGGGTATTACCTCGAATGGCACTCTTCACAGCGATGGAAACCTTTCCGTTGACGGCACAAATAATTCTATTGCGGGCCTATTGCAGATTAACGCCGGAGGTGGAAGCACCACTTCCCCATCTCACAACGATGCTTTGGCGCTTTTTACCCACAATGATTATTGGTATATATATCCCAAGAGAATTAGCAGCAGCACGACTAACGTGAACCTACAGTTCAATGCCGATGGAACAGACTTTGGCTTCATCGATGACGGCGGCAGCAACGACCAAATGAATTTCACAGGACAACACAGGTGCCTTGCAGACTCCTCAACAGACTTTGCAACCTTGTCCGCAAGCGTCGGGAAGATCGTAGTAGCCTCTGGGCAGTACGATAACCCCAACACTGCAGATAGTGTTACTATAAACGAAACAATCCCAACTATCAAGCTGAGCAGTGCAAGAAATCAGAAAGCAGCTTTCGGAGTAGTGTCGAACTCAGAAGACCCAAACCAAGAAGATCGGACATACAACTTTGGTGCATTTGGTACGAACCGACAAAAGAAAGATCCTGCAGACGTTCGGCTTCATGTCAACTCACTCGGCGAGGGCGGTGTTTGGATTAGTAACATCAACGGCAACCTAGAGAATGGCGACTACATTACCACTTGTGAAATTCCGGGATACGGAATGAAACAGGATGATGACTTGCTTCACAACTACACTGTTGCAAAGATAACACAAGATTGTGACTTTGACTTAAACTCCAGCAGTTACGACTGTGTAGAGATCCAGCACTCTGGAATAAACTATCGCGCTGCATTCGTCGGATGCACATATCATTGCGGATAGACAGAATTTAAGTACATAACCAGCATTTGACGACTATTTATAACGGGGAAAGTCATATAGCTCACTCAAAAAAGAAATTTTTTAGGAGGAAAACTATATGGTTTATTATAAAAACACAAGTCTGCAGGTGACTACTGGTTCTAGTACATCTGTTCATAAGCTTGTGGAACATGGCAACATGGTGCTTGCAGCAGCGGGCAATAATAGAATCGTAGAAGTTTCTAGTTCATCTGAGTTTGGAGATAGATCTCTTGGCTCTGGAACTGGCAACTCTTTAAGCAGCGGTGTTATAGCTAATGGTGTCTTTCGCATACCACTATATAACAGTGCTGTTGAAGGCGACATAGGTATTTTGAATACCCTCGCCGCATCGCCCTCCACGTACAATGGTCAGATGTTTTACATGACATCGGACCAAGGCGTTACGGAAGGCACCACCGTTGGCTCCACTGTCGTTTCAGCTATTGCAGGTCAATATTTTGGTCGAGGTGCAGTGATGTACTTTTGTAGAAACGGACACTGGTTTCATGATGGTCTAGTAACTGTACCTAAAGTTTTCATAAGGATGATACTAACCAACTTCTCAGGAAGTGGCTGGCATGCACTCACTGCTTCGGATAATTTTACGAACGTTGCAAACAGCCTGGTAACCAATCCAATGACGAACGAATTCAACACTGGATGGGGTACAGGAAATCCTAACGAGCCCACATGGACTTATGGCACGCACCTGAAAATTAATACAAATTTCTCAGGAAGTGGCTGGCATGCAATCACTGCTTCGGATGATTTTACAACCGTTGCAAACAGCTTGGTAACCAATCCAATGACGAGCGAATTCGGCACTGGATGGGGCACAGCAGATCCTAACGAGCCTAGCTGGACTTACGGCACACACCTGAAAATTAATACAAATTTCTCAGGAAGTGGCTGGCATGCAATCACTGCTTCGGATGATTTTACAACCGTTGCAAAC
>MDTD01045386.1_pt1 | contig 10475 bp, 7 predicted proteins | sample 811221 | NCBI WGS metagenome assembly MDTD01 (sample SAMN05326646, study PRJNA326480) | marine metagenome | isolation source: seawater | place: Pacific Ocean: South West | collected 2011
GTGAGAAGAAATTCTTATTTTGTTTTCTAAAATATTCTAGTTTTTTTGATGCATCATATTCAGTGATTTTTTTTTTAAAATCCAAATTATCAAGCCAATAAAAAAATTTTATCAGAGAAACTCCATCAAATTCATGATAAAACCTTGCTGATTTAATTTCTAAGGAATTCTTTTCAGATTTTAGTAATTTGCAATAATCTATTCCGAGCATTAAATTTCTGGATTTCTTATTTAATAATTTGAAATAAAAATACGATATTTCCTGATCAACATAAACATTACAAAATTTTGGAAGGTTTTCTAAATGCTTTTCGAACGATTCAATTTCGTAAAATGAAAAATTATTATATTTTGGAAATAATTCTTTCTTGATTTTTGATTTATCAACAAAAACTTTAATTTCATTTTTTGATAAAATTAATCTACTCATCACAATAGGAGTATACTCAAGGTCTTTACCCCTAATATTCAACAACCAGCAAACCGATTCAGGAGAACTAACAATGATAAAGTCCATATTATTATGAATTTTTAATATTTGATTTATTTTTTTTTTTGTTGAACAGCCTGATAAATTATTTTTTAGCTTAAAAATTTTATTTTTTTCTTCCATAGGTCTGTTAATCCAGAGCTTATCAATCATTTGATATTTATCATGAACTATAAAACTATTAACTTTTTTTAAGTTAAAAATAAGTCTATCTACAAAATCTTTTTTAAATAGTTTTGTGTCTAAAAGAATTTTTTTATTTTTAAAATTTTCTTTTAAATATTCATATAAATTTACAAGACTAATATCAAAAATATCAAAATTTTTTGGAATTTGTTTCTTTGCTTGAAGTAAATATCTTCCATCAGTGAATAAAATTCTTTTCGTCTTTGATATTATCGCTATCCCATTAGATCCACTAAAATTGGTTAACCATAATAACCTTCTATTATAAGATGGAACATATTCATTTAAAAATTCATCGCTTGAAGAAAGTATATAAGCGTCAAACTTATGACTAAATAATTTTTTTATAAGAGATTTTATATTATCTTTCATGTCTATTAGTTACACCTTTTTAAAAATTATTGAAACCCACCCACTTAATTTATTTACTTTTATAACTCTAAAATTAAATTTTCTATAAAAGGATACTATAGAATAAGTTTGCCCAACTAAAATGCCAGAAAGTACCAAATATCCAGACTTATTTAATCTTAAATAAAAATCTCTACTCAATTTTCTCAGAGGATTATAGAGGATATTTGCAACAATTAACCCATATTTTTGGTCCCTTAAAATTTTGTTATTAAAATTTTTACATTTTACAAATATAAAACCGCTCAAATTATTAATTTTCATATTTTTTTTAAAGATATTTTCTACTTTCTGATCATTGTCTGATGAAAATATTTTTTTTTTAGTAAGTTTTTTTATTACAAATGAAAGGATTCCTGTTCCAGTTCCAAGGTCAAGATAAGAATTTAATTTTATTATTTTTAATAGATATTCAATATTTTGGACAACTAGGAGAGTTGAAACGTGTGACCCAGTTCCAAATGCTTCTGAAGCAGGAAGGTAAAGATGATGTTTTTTTTTTTTTGTTTGTTTTTTTAAGCCCTGAGAAAATGAAAATAATTCGGTCGAATTTACTTTATCTTCTTGAATATTAGCCTTAATCCAATTTTTTTCTTCTATAGTTTTAAAGTTTAAATATTTTGTATTTCTTAGATATTTTTTAGCAATTATTTCTTCAATTTTTGAAAAAAAAAAAATATCAATATCCCAGTAATTTTTTCTTTTATAAAAAGCTACATTTTCGAAATATTCTAAAATATTTTTTAATTGAATCCTGTTATTTAATCTTAATTTTAAATTAATTTTCTTCAATTCAAATTAAATCTTTTTTACAAAGTCAGAAAAGATTTTTATTATTTCTGAATTACTTTTAAATCTAATTTGTAGCTTATTATCGTTTATGCCCAAGACTTGACCTTTGCCAAATTCACTATGAAAAACATTGTCACCAATAGAAAAATCAATACTAGAATAATTTACAAGTTTTTGTTTTTCAGCTTTTTTTTCTTCGGAAACCAAAAGTTTACAATTTTTTTTTGGCAATTCAGTTATAAATCGTGACGGTAATGATCTATAAAAACTATAATTATATTGCTTTCTAAAATTAACGTAAGAAATTATCAGATTTTTTCTTGCTCTTGTGATTCCAACATATCCTAATCTTCTTTCTTCCTCTAGTCCTTTTGCTCCGTATTCATCTATATTTCTTTGATTGGGAAAAATACCTTCTTCCCAACCGGGTAAGAAAACATAATCAAACTCTAGTCCTTTAGCACTATGTAACGTCATTAATGATACTTTTTCTAAATTTAAATTATTATCTATGGTATCTGTAAGCAAACTTACTTCTTCAAGAAAATCACTTAATGAATTTCTATTTCTAATATCAATCACCAGCTTTTTTAAATTCTCAAGTCTTCCCTCAGATTCTGGTGATTTCTCCTTTTGTAACATTTCAGTATATCCACAATCATCAAGTAAAGAACCAGCAACCTCTGAATGATCAGTGGTCTCAAGCATAGAGGTATATTTTTCTATAATTAATGAAAATTGATTTAAATTTTCATTAGTTTTATTTGTAAAAACATTTTCAGATATACTAAATTTTATTGCGTCAAAAAGTGAAATTTTTTCTCTTTTTGAGATTTCATAAAGTTTTTTTAAAGTTGAAGGACCAATGGATCTTTTTGGAACATTGATGACCCTCTCTAAAGATAGATTATCCAATTTGTTTACCAAAAGTCTGAAATAAGCAATTGCATCTTTAATTTCTTTACGTTCATAAAATCGTAAACCACCAACAACCCTATATTTTATACTTTCTTTTATAAATCTATCTTCTAAATCCTTAAATTGAAAGCTTGCCCTTGTTAAAATAGCAATGTTTGATAGTTTTATTCCGAGATTTTGAAACTCAGAAATTTTATTACAAATAAATGATGCTTCCAATTCATCATTATCAATATTAATTATTTCAACAGGCTTACCCATTTTATCAATGGTCCACAACTTCTTTCCAATTCTTTCTTTGTTTTCTGAAATCAAACTTGTTGCCGCACCTAATATATTTGCTGTTGATCTATAATTTTGTTCTAGTCTAACAATTTTTGCATTTTCAAAATCTTTTTCAAAATTTAGAATATTTTTTAATTGTGCTCCTCTCCATCCATAAATAGATTGATCTTCATCACCTACACAACAAATATTTTTTTTAACTCCAGCAAGCAATCTTAGCAACATATATTGAGTTGAGTTAGTATCTTGGTATTCATCTACAAGGATATATTTAAATTTGTTTGAGTAAAATTCTAGTATATCTTTATTTTTTCTTAAAAGAATGAGAGGAAGTAAAATTAGATCTCCAAAATCAACTGAGTTAAAATTTTTTAGCCTTTGCTGATAAAAACTATAAATCTCACTTAATTTACCATTAGATTTTATCTCAAACTCATGGTTAGAAATTTCATTAGGAGAAAAACCTAAGTTTTTCATATGGTCAATCATATATAAAAAATTTTTAGGTACATAATTCTTCGTATCAAGGTTCATAGAAGATAGAACTTGTTTAATAAGTCTTAATTGGTCTTCTTTATCAAGAATTGTAAAATCACTCTTTAAATTTAGTAATTCTGCATGTTTTCTGAGAATTTTAACACCTATAGAATGAAAAGTTCCAATATACATTCCTTCGATAGGAAATTTAAGAATTTTTTCTACTCTTTGTTTCATCTCAAGTGCAGCTTTATTTGTAAACGTAACAGATAAAATCTCTGAAATTTTTGCTTTTTTATTAAAAATAATATTAGCCAATCTTGTAGTTAAAACTCTTGTCTTACCGGTTCCTGCTCCTGAAAGTACTAAAAGAGGCCCATCAATATTAGTTACTGCTTCCTTTTGCTGACTATTTAAGTTTTCTAAAAAATCGGGTTCCGGTAAACTTATTTTATCAATATTGCTTTGCATCACGCAGCTTGCTTTGGAGAATAATCAAGATTAGGTCCTAGCCATTTTTCAGCTTCTTTCAAACTGATTCCTTTTCTTCTTGCATATGATTCAACCTGATCTTTCTTTAATTTCCCTATGCCAAAATAAGAGGATTTTGGATTAGAAAAATACAATCCTGCAACAGAGCTTGATGGAAACATTGCGAAAGACTCAGTTAAGGATACTTTAATATTATTTTTTACATCGAGTAATTTAAAAAGTGTTTCTTTTTCTGTATGGTCAGGACAAGCTGGATAACCCGGTGCAGGTCTTATACCTTGATATTTTTCCATAATTAAATCTTCATTTTTTAAATTTTCATTAGGAGAATATCCCCAATATTTTGCCCTCACATCTTGATGCATCTTCTCTGCAAATCCTTCTGCAATTCTATCTCCAAGTGATTTAATTAGAATAGAATTATAGTCATCTTTTCTTTTTTCATAAGATTTTGCAATTTTTTCTATTTGATCACCAGCTGTAACTAAAAAACCACCAAGATAATCATTAATTTTTTCTACTCTAGGAACAATAAAATCTGCTAGACAGAAATTGGGCCTGTTTGATGAGTTCCTTTGCATTTGTTGTCTTAGAAAATAAAATTTTGCAATAGTTTCTTCTCTAGATTCATTGTTATAAATTTCAATATCTTCATCAACTGAATTTGCTGACCAGAAACCTATAACAGCTTGTGGTTTAATAATATTTTCTTTCATTATTTTTTTTAACATTAAATTAGCATCTTTCCACAAATCTGATGCAGCAGAGCCAACTGTTTTATCTTTTAAAATTTCAGGGAATTTTCCATGTAATTCCCAAGCTTCAAAAAATGGTTTCCAATCAACATAAGGTAAAATCTCCTCAACTTTAACATTATTAAAAATTTTAATGTTGTTAAGTTTAGGTTTTGGTGGTGTATAATTTTTCCAATTAAATTTAAATTTATTTAATCTACATTTTTCAAAATTGTTCTCTTTAGAAATATCTTTTTTCTTCCCAAAATTTGATCTTATTTCTGAATATTCTTTTTTTAATAATTCAATAAATGGTCTACATTTATTTTTTGAAATCAGGTTGGTAGATACCGATACAGCTCTAGATGCATCTGTAACATGACATACACCTGATTCAAGCAGAGGTTCAATTTTTATTGCAGTGTGAATTTTTGAAGTTGTGGCCCCACCAATAAGAAGTGGTTTGTTGATATTATTTCTACTTAATTCGCTTGCAACAAAGCACATTTCATCAAGACTTGGTGTTATCAATCCTGAAAGACCAATTAAATCAACATTTTCTTTAACAGCAGTATCGATTATGTTTTGTGCAGGCACCATAACACCAAGATCAATAACCTCAAAATTATTACATTGTAAAACTACACCCACAATGTTTTTACCTATATCATGTACATCACCTTTTACTGTGGCTAAAAGAATCTTTCCTTTCTTAGTTTCTTTTTTTGTTTGATCTTTTTCCATAAAAGGAAGAAGGTATCCTACGGATTGCTTCATTACTCGAGCAGACTTTACAACTTGTGGTAAAAACATTTTTCCTGATCCAAATAGGTCTCCAACCTCATTCATTCCATCCATGAGCGGACCTTCAATAATCTCAAGAGGCTTTTTATATTTTTTTCTTAAATTTTCTGTATCCTTTTCTATAAATTCGTTGATTCCATTTACCAAAGCATACTTTACTCTATCTTCCGCACTTTTTTTTCGCCAAGACTTCTTGGTTTTTTTTTGTTCTACAGTTTTACTATATTTTTTTGAAATCTCAATAAGAGCATCAGTAGAATCATTGCTTCTATTAAAAAGAACATCTTCGATTGATTTTTTTAAATCAGCGGGAATCTGTTCGTATATTGTAATTTGTCCAGCATTAACTATTGCCATATCTAGACCAGCTTTTATTGCATGATAAAGAAAACATGAATGCATAGCTTCTCTTACATAATTATTACCCCTAAAACTGAATGAAACATTCGATAATCCTCCAGAAACTTTGACATTTGGAAGTTTTTTTTTTATTAGTCTTGTTGCCTCAAAGAAATCTAAGGCATAATTGTTATGATCAGAAATTCCTGTTGCAACAGCAAAAATATTAGGATCAAAAATTATGTCGTGAGATGGAAAGCCAATTTTTTTTAAAGAGTAATAGGCCCTTTCACATATTTTGAATTTTCTTTCTATGTTATCTGCTTGCCCTTCTTCATCAAAAGCCATAACAACAACTGCAGCCCCGTAGGCCTTTACAAGCTCAGCTTGCTCCAAAAAAATTTTTTCACCTTCTTTTAAACTTATTGAATTTACAATGCACTTTCCTTGAACACACTTTAAACCTGCCTCTATAACTTCCCACTTTGACGAATCTAACATAAATGGCACTTTAGAGATATCAGGTTCAGATGAAATCAGATTCAAATATTTCACCATTGCATTTTTTGAATCTAATAATCCTTCATCCATATTAATATCTATGATCTGTGCACCATTATCTATTTGGTTTTTTGCTACAGAAACGGCCTCATCATAATTATCTTCCAAAATTAATTTTTTGAATAATTGAGATCCTGTTATATTTGTTCTTTCACCAATATTAATAAAATTTATATTATTTCTCATTTTACTTAAAATTAAATGCTTCTAATCCAGAAAGTCTCATAATTGAACTTTTATTTAATGGTACTCTCGGGGAAATTCTAAAACTTGCATCTCTCATTTGTCTAATATGTTCAGGAGTGGTTCCACAGCAACCACCAATTATATTTATATAATTATTATCTCCCCATTTTTTTACAAATTTTGCCATAGATTCTGGTGTTTCATCATAACCACCAAATGCGTTTGGTAATCCTGCGTTTGGATGAACGCTAACAAAGGTTTCAGAAATTCTACTTAGTTCAATTAAATGCGGTTCAAGCTCCTTTGGCCCAAGCGCACAATTCAAACCAACGATAAGGGGATCAGAATGAATAATTGAGTTATAAAAACCCTCTACTGTTTGACCAGACAAAGTTCTGCCAGATAAATCAGTAATAGTTGCTGATATCATTATTGGTATCTTAATATTTTTCTTTTTTTCTACTTTATTGATGGCCATTAGAGCAGCTTTTGCATTTAAAGTATCAAAAACAGTTTCTATCATTATTAAATCTACATTTCCTTCGGTTAATGCATCAACTGATATTTCATAATCATCAACTAATTCATCAAAAGTAATATTTCTAAATCCAGGATCACTTACATCAGGTGAAATTGAACAAGTTCTATTTGTTGGTCCAAGAACCCCGGCTACTATTTTTACATCACCAGGGTTTTTAGATATATATTCCTCAACACTTTTTTTTGCTAATTTTGCTCCATTTAAATTTAATTTAAATGAATAGCTCTCACAGTTATAATCTTTTTGAGATGTCTTTGTTGAATTGAATGTATTAGTTTCAATGATGTCCGCTCCAGCTTCTAAATACGAAAGGTGAATGTCATAAATTAATTGTTCTTTAGTAATATTTAGAATGTCATTATTACCCTTGAGAGAGTTTTTAAAATTTTTAAAAACTTTTCCTCTGAAATCATCTTCAGTCAAATTTTTTTTTTGAATCATTGTACCCATTGGACCATCTAAAATCAGAATTCTTTTTTTTAAAAGTTTTTTTATTTTTTCAAGACTTTTCATAAATTTATTTTAATCCTTTAATGTTCTTAATCCAAGAATATGACAGATTGCAAATGATAAGTCAGCTCTATTTAAAGTATAAAAGTGAAAATCCTTTATACCTTCATTTATTAATGTTTTACACTGATCATGAACTATTGTAGCTGCTACTAACTTTCTTGTTTCAGGTTCAGAATCTAATCCTTCAAACATTTTTAGCAACCAAGTAGGCATTTTACAGTTCATTTTTTTTGCAAACTCAATTGTTTTTTTACAATTGGTTACTGGAAGTATTCCAGGTATAATAGGTATTTTTATACCTCTTTTTATTGCTCCGTCTAAAAATTTTGTAAAAAACCTAGTATCAAAAAAAAATTGAGTAATTGCTTTTGAAGCACCTAAATCCACCTTTTTTTTTAATACGTCATATTCTTGTTCTAAAGAAATAGAATCTGGGTGCATTTCTGGGTAAGCTGAAACAGTAATATTAAAATTATATCTTTTTTTTAAAACCAAAATTAAATCTGTAGCATATTTAAATTCATCGGAAAAATTTTTTGTTTGAACTTTTGGCTTGTCTCCTCTCAAAGCAACAATATCTCTAATTCCAGAATTCCAATAATCTTCAGCTATTCTTTCAATTTCTAATTTAGATGAACCAATACATGTAAGATGAGCAGCTGGAACGAGTTTAGTCCTTTTTTTTATATCTTTAACTAAATTATGAGTATTTTCTCTTGTAGAACCCTGTGCTCCATATGTTACAGATATAAATGCTGGGTTTAAAGGTTCTAGTCTTTTTATGTTTAACCATAGAGAATTCACGGCTTGATCGTTTTTTGGAGGAAAAAACTCAAACGAAACTTTAATTTTGTCAGATTTCTGTGGCATAAATACAATAATTTAATTAAATTTTACTATTTTTTTAATTTTTATTTTTTAAGTTTATTTTTTTAATATATAATAATTTAAATTAATAGATATTAATTTAGTATAAACAACATATGGTAAAAAATAATTCATATATCATCAATATATTGGTTTTTTCTATAATAACCATCATATCACTGTTTTTTGCTAAAAATAGCTACTCTGATGAATTAAATAATAATGATCCATGGGAAAATGTTAACAGAAAAATTTTTGATTTTAATAATACTCTTGATGATAATGTTTTTATCCCAATTGCAAAAGCGTGGAGAAAAGTTCCAGATATCCCCAGGGAACCTATTGCTAATGCTGCCTCAATGGCAAAGACCCCAGTAAGTTTAGGAAATGCGATTCTCCAACTTAACAAAAAAAGTGTGGGAGACATTATAGCTAGATTTATAATAAATATTACTTTCGGCCTTGGTGGGCTATTTGATGTAGCCAGCACTGAAGAATTCGGAGGTATAAAAGAAGTTGAAGAAGATTTTGGACAAACTCTTGCTACATGGGGGGTTCCGGATGGCCCATATGTTATGCTTCCAATTTTTGGTCCATCAAGTGTTAGAGATGGAATTGGTATGGGTGTTGATGCAATTACAAACCCTCTATCATTTGCTTACAGAATGAATGGAATTGGCTTAGAAGGCAGACTATCAGGTCCTGTTGTAAGAGGTGTTGATAAAAGAGAAACTTATCTTGATTATGTTGAAGAGATGAAATCAAGTTCTTTAGATTTTTATGCTACAATGAGAAGTTTGTACAGACAAAAACGAAAAAAGGATATTTCAGGTGAATTTGAAAATGAGAAAGTTTCCTTAGATCTATTACCAGTGGATGTTTATGATGATTCTGAATTAATAGAAGAAGTTGAAAAAATTGTAAGTACTAGCATGGATAATAAGACAATTGTGTCATCTCCTTCTTCTTATAAAGGTTCTTTACCTTCCTCAAATTATCCAGATTATAACGAATTTCCAGTTTCATATACAAACTAACAAACATTATGAGATTAAACCCAAAAATTCTGTTTGCCGTAATCTTTTTTCTTCCAGCCCTAGTTTTTTCAAATGAAAATATTAATAAAAGTAAACTATTTATTGAAGAACTTGGTCAGGAAGTTATGGGTAAAGTATCGAATCCTTCAATAAGTGATTCTCAAAGACATAATAACTTTAAAACTATTTATTTATCTGCGTTTGATAATTATTACATTTCAAGATTCGTTCTTGGAAGACACTGGAAAAAAATTGATAAACAAATCCAAAACAGATTTGTTAGATCATTTAATAATTATGTTGTTAAAACTTATGCTCCGAAATTCAAGGGTTGGGAAGGTGAAGTCAAAGCAGTTGATTCAACTATAGAAAATAACTACTATAACGTGATTACTAATATCATCAATAAAGATGGTCCCATTTTAAAATTACAATGGAAAATGTATTTAAATAAAAATAAGAAGTTTAAAATTTTAGATGTAAACATTGATGGTGTAAGTATGCTTGTTACTCAAAGAGCAGAATTTTCCTCTGTTATCAAAAATCATCCTAAAGGGGTTGCTGGGCTTATTGATGCAATGGAGGCAAAGACTACGTCTACAACTGATTCTTAATAAAAATACTTTTTTCAATAATAATATAATTTTTGGTAGGCCCGGAGGGACTTGAACCCCCGACAACACCGTTATGAGCGGTGCGTTCTAACCAACTGAACTACGGGCCTATTGCATTAAAAAAAAATACATAGATTACTGATTAGTTATACCTCAAAGCCTTAATAATTCAAATAAAACAGATACTTTATACAGAAGAAAGCTTTCTGTATTTTATTATATGAAAAA
>MDTD01185335.1_pt1 | contig 10474 bp, 10 predicted proteins | sample 811221 | NCBI WGS metagenome assembly MDTD01 (sample SAMN05326646, study PRJNA326480) | marine metagenome | isolation source: seawater | place: Pacific Ocean: South West | collected 2011
TGGAAGCGCGGTAACGCGTGTAGCTGACCAGTACTAATAGCTCAATTGGCTTGATTTATGCACTGAAAAAAATTTTTAATTATCAATAAACCATCAAATTCTATAATTTAAAGATGTTCCCGTTTTTACACGGGTTGAACAGTAAAAAATAGCTTCATTAAAATAAGAAAAAAAAACATAAAAAAGCTTTACTGTTCAATATTTGAACATTATAAGCATCTTTATGTGTGGTGTATTTTTAGTTGTTTCAAAAAAAGGTGAAAGATTGCAAAAGGACATTTGCATCAAATCTTCAAAAAAATTATTTAATAGGGGTCCAGATGTTTTTAAATATAATTTTTTTAGAAACAATACGCTATTTATTTCAAATACAGTTTTATCTATTACTGGTAAAATTGATAAAAACCAAAATCTTTCAAAATCAAAAACCAATAGATATTTTATTTCTTTAAATGGGGAGATTTATAATTATAGAGATTTAGCAAAGAATTATCTTGATGATAAATTTTCAATCAAGGATATAAGTGATACTGAAGTACTTGTAAATTTATATGATAAAACTCAACATGATCGGATTCCTAAGATTCTTAATGGGATGTTCGCATACGTAATTTATGATGATTATTCAGAAAATTTAATCATATCAAATGATGTTCAGGGTGAGAAAAATCTTTATTTTTTTAATAATAAAGATTTTTTTATTTTATCATCTACCATTGACGCAATTTTAGAATTTGTAGGCAAACAAGAATTAAATGTTAACATTATAAATAACTATTTTAGCACTAGGCATTATATGCCTATTACTAGCACAATGTTCAAAAGTATTAATATACTTAAAACTGGAACCCTAAGCACTTTTTGTTTAAAGAAAAAAATTTTGAATACAAAAGTGTATGACGAACCACTAAATTGGATTAACGAAAAAACTTATAACGAGTACCGAAAATACTCTGAAGAGGAAATGATAGAGTTTTTTGATAATAGTCTAAATAACCAAGCAAAAATTATGATACCGGACAAACAGTTTGGTTGTATAGTTTCAGGAGGTATAGATTCTTCCTTACAAGCAGCAATTATTTCTCAGTACAAAGATCCATATAAACTTTGTGTGGTTGATCATGGACCTAAAGATCATATAATGAAAAATATAAAGTTTTTTAATAAATATTTTCCATCAAATATAAATAAATTAAAGCTGGTAGCAAAAGAGTATCAAAAACTAGCAGATCAAAGTTACAAAATTATCTCAAGCCCATTATATACCCATGATCTACCTGCAAGATTAAAAATTTCAAACTTTTTCAAAAATGAAAAATGTAAAGTTTTCTTTTCTGCGGATGGATGTGATGAACTTTACGGGGGGCACCAACTTTATGAAGATATATTTAGGGGGAATTATGACTATAGGTATAATCAATCCCCTTATTCATCTAATACAAACAAATTTTTTGCTACCAAGGAATATCAAAGTTTCTTAAAAAAAATGTGGAACAAAACATTAAAACGATACGAATTTATTAAATCAAAAAGAGAGAGAAATATTCAAAGCTCGATTTTTTTAGATTATTTTATTCAGTCTATTTCAGTAGCGAACAGGTCTAATGATTTGATAAGTTGTAATAATTCAGTCGAACCAAGAAACCTATATATTTCAAAAAATATTATTAAAATAATAGTTAACCTTCCTTTACATTACAAATTAGACTTAAAAATTAAGAATAAATCGATGAGATCTAAAAGAATTTTAAAAAAATTATTTTGTAAATATTTAAATCCTGACCTAATTTTTAAAAAAATGGGTTTTTCTGGTCATCCAAATAGTCTTAGAAATAGGGATAATTATTATCCTTTAACAAAAAAGATTACGGGAATAAACTATGAAAAATTAAATATCAGTAAAAAATTTTACTATGATAAAAAAAATTTTTATAGAGATATGGAGTGGAAATTAATTAATTCAGAAAGGTTTTTAAATGTTTTTAAATAAAAAAAAAGACATATTTGTTATTGCTGAAATTGGTCATAATCACATGGGTAAATTAGACGTGGCCTATAAAATGATTGAGGCCGCAAAGAGATGCGGCGCAGATGCAGTTAAACTTCAAAAAAGAGATAATAAATCTTTATATACAAAAAAATTTTACGACTCCCATTACGATAATGCCAATAGTTATGGGTCTACATATGGAAAGCATAGGGAATATTTAGAATTTAACTTTAAACAGTATAATTTATTAAAAAAATTTGCAAAAAAAATTGGTATACATTTTTTCGCTACCCCATTTGATTTTGAAAGTGTTAAGTTTTTAAAAAAATTAAATATGCCTGCCTATAAAATAGCATCAGCTGATCTAATAAATCTACCATTGCAAAAAGAGATTGCAAAAACAAAGAAACCGATAATTTTGAGTACTGGCGGTGGAACTTTTAAAGATATAGATAGGGCGATAAAAAATATACTCAAAATAAATAAAAATCTTACAGTTTTACATTGTACTGCATCTTACCCTGCCGATTTTAAAGATATGAATTTATTAATTGTTAAAAAACTAAAACAAAAATACAAAAAATTGACTATCGGTTTATCAGACCATGAAAATGGAATTGATGCGGGAGTTTTAGCGTATATGCTAGGAGCAAGAGTTTTTGAAAAGCACTTCACTCTTAACAGAGCAAATAAAGGTACTGATCATGCTTTTTCTCTAGAGCCAGTAGGTTTAGAGAAATTCATAAGAAACATTAATAGAGTAAAAGTATTATTAGGTAGCGCTAACAAAAAAGTTTTAAATAGTGAAAAAAAACCATTATATAAAATGCAAAAGTCTATCGTAGCATCTAAAAATTTAAAAAAAGGTCAAAGACTTGTATCGGCTGATCTAGCTTATAAATCGCCTGCTGAAGGACTAGAACCTTATAAAACAAATAAAATTTTAGGAAAAAAACTAAAAACAAACCTAGCAAAGGATGATTATATTTTGATAAGACATTTAAAAAGATAATAATGAAAAAAATAGATTTAAATAAAATTTTTCCGAAATCAAAGTTAATAGGAAAAAGAGATTGGGGTGAGGAGAGGTTGCTCGTATTAATCCCAAAAGTTTTATCTTTAAAATTGCTTTTTATTAAAAAAGGTAAAGGAGGAAATTTACAATTTCATCATAAGAAAAGAGAGTGCGGTTACTTGATCTCAGGTAAATTGCGAATAAAATATGATAATGGATCCGGGAAATTAAAAACTAAAATTATCACAAAAGGTAATTATTTTTATTTCCCACCTGGTTTTGTTCACCAAGAAACAGCATTAAGTAATTGTAAGATAATCGAGGCGTCAAGCCCACACTTTAATGATAGAGTAAGGGTAGAAAAAAAATATGGTTTACCAGAAAAGAAAGGTTTGCCATCAACAACCAAAAAAGATGTTATATTTAAATAGTTGTGCAAAAAAATTTTTTTAAACTAATTGCACTTATACCAGCGCGACAAGGCTCAGAAAGAATTAAAAACAAAAACATTATTAGGATATTTAATTTGCCTTTGTTAGCACATACAATTATAGCTGCAAAAAAATCTAAAATTTTTGATAAAATAATTTTGTCTACTGACTCAAAAAAATATGCTAAGATTGGTTCTAAGTTTGGAGCAGAAACCCCATTTTTAAGGCCTAAAATATTTTCTAAATCTATCTCACCTGATTTTGAGTGGGTCAATTTTACATTGAATAAATTGAAAAAAAAGGGAGAGAATTTTACTCATTTTTTTATACTTAGACCAACAAACCCATTTAGGAGTCATAAAACAATATTAAGAGCATGGAAAAAATTTAAAAGTGTTAGAAACGTCGACTCACTAAGGGCGGTAGAAACATGTAAACAACACCCAGGAAAAATGTGGACACAGTCAGGAGAGCAAATATATCCACTTATGTATATGTATAAGAAAAAAAAAGGACAACCGTATTTTAATATGCAATTTAAAAGTTTGCCCAAAGTTCTTGTTCAAAATGGCGGATTAGAAATATCAAAAGTTTCTGTATTAAAACATAATAAAACTATAACAGGAAAAAAAATAATCCCATTTTTTACCTCAAAAAAGGAAGGATTAGATATTAATTATCCAGTAGATATTATTTTAGCAAATTATTATAAAAAGAAAAAATTGTGGTAATAAAACTACTAAAATTAATAAAATTACTTTATTCTTCAAAAATTATTTTTAAAGAACCAGAAAAAAAAGAAATAATTCTATTTGATTCATCAAGCTCAGAGGACTTTACTAATGTTTTAAAAAAAAAAGATTTCTTTTTGCTAGCAAATAGAACAGAACAAATAAAGGAAATTTATATTTTTCCTAGATTACTTTATTTGATGTTAAAAAATTATAAAGGCAAATTGGCTACAGCATATTTTGTGTCTATTATTAAAACAGTAAATCCTAAGGTAGTTATTACCTTAACAGATAATTGCTTTAAATTTTCTGAGATAGCTAAAATTTTAGAAAAAAATATTAAATTTATGGCTATTCAGAATGCATATAGACTAGATTACATTGAGAGTAATTATTCGTTCAAAAATAAAATATTAAACTATAATGATAACAGTAAAATTTATTTGCCTTATTTATTTTCTCAAGGACAATACGAAATCGATTTATTAAGAAAGCTTAATATAAAAGTTAAAAATATTATTAAATTTGGATCTATTAGATTAGCAAATGCTTTAGAATATTTTAAAAAAAAAAAGATTAATATAAAAAAAAAAGATAACGAAATTTGCTTAATATCAGAAATCATTTGGTACGCTCATTTCTCTGGAAAAGAACATAGATTGCAATCAGATCAGGTCAAAGCTGCAGTTGTAAAATTAGCAAAATTCACAATAGACTTTTGCAGAGAAAATAACAAAAAATTAGTTTTTATTCCTAAATGTAGAGTTGAAGGAGAAGCAATGAATTGGGAACTAAGCATTTACAAAAAGAATTTAAATCAGATTGATTATCTTTATTTAATGAAGAGTATTAAAAAAAAATACTCAAAACCTTTTTATCAATACTTAGCTATGTTTAGAAGCAAAGTGACAGTTGGAGTAACATCAACCATGTTAGGAGAAAACCTATGTCAAAAAAATAAAGTTTTGTCGTGTAATTTTACTAATATAAATGTTTTTGACTTTGCAGTTAAAAATATTTGTTCAATTAAAGATTGTTCTTATAAAGAATTTAAAGAAAGATTAAATTTGATTTTAAATATGAGTGAAAAGCAATATTTTAAAAAAATATCTAAAAAAAAATCTAATTATCTTGTTTACTATAATCAAAATTTTTCACAAATAGATTTTTTAAAAGAAAAAATTAAAAAATTTAAAAATCAAAATTAATTTATAAGTTGTCTTTGGTAGTATCAGCACTAAAATTAGCTAAATTAATTCCATATTCAATTGCTTTTTTTCTTACGTCTTCCAAACCTTTTCCCAGAAAATTAAAAAGATTTGCAGTAACAACTCCAGATATGTGCCTATTTTTTAATCCCTCCAAGATGTGGTCAGATTTTCCGGCTCCCCCCATTAACAATATAGGTTTTAATTTTAAGTAATCTGGAATATTTTTTATTAATTTTAAATCTAAACCATTTCCAGTCCCGTCATTCTCTATTGAATTAAAAATTATTTCTCCAAATTTTAAATTACTTAATTTCTTTAAGTAGTCGGATAAACCTGTCAAAAATATTGTTCCACCATTTATTAAAACTTGAACATCTTTGTCATCATTTTTTTGGTAATCTACCATTATTGAAATTGATTGTTCTCCGTAAATATCTGAAATTTTATTTGTTAGCTCGTTTTCAAATATTGAAGTGTTTAAAAGTATTTTGTCAGCTCCATTATTAAAATAACTTGCAACGTCGTTGGTTGATCTAATACCTCCTCCAAGAGTGATAGGAATAAATATTTTTTTTCTTAATTCGTTTACATCATTAAAAAAACTTTTTTTATCTTTTTCAGATGGTTGTCTTTTGACAAGTAGACATATTAATTCGTCTATATAATTAGACGTTGTTCCGAATCCAAAGTTATTTATCAACCAGTTCAAATCACCAACTTTTTGAAGCTTGAAGTTTCTACTTAAATGAAAGTATCCGTCTTGATATAACAAAGCAAATATGATTCTTTTTTTTATCAATTCTTAATCTCTAAAAAATTTTTTAATAATTTTAATCCTACAAAATGACTTTTCTCTGGATGAAATTGAGAACCAAAAATATTATTTTTTTCTACGAATGATATAAACTCTTCGCCATAAGTTGTTTTAGATACTGTAGCATGATCCTCTATTTTTCTTATATTAAAAGAGTGTATGAAATAAAAAGGTGAATTATTTTTAATGCCCTGCCATATTGGAGTATTTTTATGTTCAACCTCGTTAAATCCAATATGAGGCAGTGGAAAATTTTTAGTTTTTTTAAAAATATCAAACTTTCCTTTAATCATTCCTAAACCTTTAGCATTTTTGCTTTCTACACTTTCTTCGAATAGTAATTGCATACCTACACAAACTCCGAATAAATTTTTACCCTTTTTTACAAAGCTATCAATTTTATTTGGCCAATCTTTTTTTCTGAGATTATTTGCTAAATTTCCAAAAGAGCCCACTCCTGGAAGAATTAAGTGAGAAAATTCACTCAAATTTGAGGGCGATGATATAATTTTAGTCGGAGCATTTAAATATTTAATAGCATTATATATAGATCCAAGGTTACCTGCGCCATAATCAATTATACCCACTTTAATTTTTGATATCATTTAACTTCAAACTTTGGAACCCATCTATTCTTTTTTTCAAATAAATCTTTATTTGCCCATTTGTCTATATTTTTTAAAAAATCATCCATGGTCATCTTAAAATAATCACAGTATTCTTCAAATAGCTTTTCAGGATATATATCATCATACATCTTAATTAGTTGAACTGCTTGATCTCTCGATAACGAACCCCTTCTTATGTCAATAGCAGCATCCTGTGTTGTTCTGCCAAAACCATACTTTAGATACATAAAATAAACATGAAGTGCGTAAAGTTTTTGATCGTTTTGTGCAAAGTTTGTATACGTGCCCTCATTTAAATTTTTATTTTCAGATAATCCACAAAACTTCTTAGCAACTTGATAATTACGATATGGATCCCAGTCCTCATAAAAACTATAATGAGTAACCTCTGGTTTAAGTTTTTTTAATTCTTCGTCTGAAGGAAATTTAAACCAATAGAGTTGTTGTTCATTTAATCCTGACATTTTTAAAATTTTGTCGTAACCTTTCTCTAAGTAAGAAGATTTCATATAATCTACGCTATAAATCCCATCATTAATATGTTTAGCATCTCCACCATATTCCACTTCTCCGTCTTCTGAATAAAACAAAAGCGAGATATTAAATTGATTAGCAACTCTGAGTACGGCTGTATGAACAGTTATTAACCAGCCATAATAAGGAAATCCCATCTCTATTAATCCAAGTTTGTTAAGTTCTCTCATGGCTTCACCATCAGGTGACACTAAAACATTATTATATCCACTTTCAATAAAGTTATCTAAATTTTTTTTCCCAGTTGCTGTTTCAGTGTGTGGCCTTATGGTAACCGTTAACGGATTTATTTTAAACTTATGTTTTAAATTATACGAAACATAAGAACCATCTTTTCCACCGCTAACAGCAACTATGCAATCAAAAGAATTATTTTTCGATTTATGTTTTTTTAATAAATCGACTAAAAGTTTTTCTCTAAGACTCCAATCTAAGCCTTTTTTTCTATCTGCCCATTGGCACGCTGAACAAATACCTTTATCATTAAAGGTTATTCTTGGCCTTGTGGACATCACAACACAATTTTTGCACCAGAAAACTTTTTTCATCAAAAATTTTTACAAATTAATTAATACTTGAAAAGGTTATAAATTTAACATTCTAAGTTTTATTTTAAAAAAACCATAGACTATTTCTATAATAGCTGAAAACAATATTGTAGAAATTAAGCTAAATGTAAAAAAAGGAATAGCTAAGGTATAACACATTATAAAACCTTCATACGTCATATCATACATTCCCGAAATCCAAACACCAAAATTTGTTATTACGAAAAATATACATGCGCCCAAGAGAGCTCCACTTACTCTAGATATAAAACTTTTAGAGAATTTGGGAGCTACTAAGCCTATTAAAAATATACTTCCCCATACCCAATGAGTTCCGGTGTGATAACCAATTATGAAGTCAGTGATTGCATAACTTATCAATAAAACTGGTACATATTTAAAACCAAAAAAAACAGGCACATAAAAACTAAGTGCTAGCAAACTAGTAAAATTTGGGGGGTGCGGTATAAATCTACTTGCTGCAAGGGTAATAAAAATTCCTAAGCAAATATAAATTTGTTTCATTACTTAATTATTAATATCTATATTTAAAAGACAAGCTAATTCTTCTTTTCTCTTGATTATACGTATCGGGTCTTTGGTAGTTCTCGTCAGTTAAATTAAATATGTTCAGAGACCACGTATTTTTAGAAAACACTTTTGAAAAAGATAAATTCATTATATCAGAACTATCAACTTTTGAGCGAATAGAACCATTTTTCCAATCCTCTACTTTTCCAACATGCCTATAATCATAATTTAAATCAAATGATCCTAAAAAATTAGAGATAAATTTTTTAGTGTAATTGACACCAAATTGTTTTTCAGGCCTCCTTAGCTGTGGTCTACCGTTACCCTCTCTACTTTTTGAAAAAGTGCTAGACAATACTAGTCTTTGATCTTCATTTTTAAAAATTAAACTATTTTCTAAACCTTCTTGTTCAATATCTATTATCTCGTTATATCCATTAGTAGATGTTCCTCTATTCAAAACATTAGATACATTTCCTTTATAGGCAGTAGTTTCAAAAGACATAAAATCAGATAATCTATAATTAATAGATATTTCACGTGACTTACTAGTTTCGGGTTTTGTTGTTTTCATTGATCTAAAACTTCCACTAGTGTTTGCACCGTGAAGTACATAAAGATCTGGATATCTAAGTCCAGTTGACTCAGAGACCTTTAAAGTTAGGTCATCAAAAATTTTCGTAGCATTCAATCTATAAGTTATATTTTCTTCACTATATTTATGCTTATCTGCTCTTATGTGAGAAGATAGAATAGTATTCTTATTTAAATTGAATCCCAGATTTCCAAATAAACCAAAGTTATCTGAATGACCTTTAGCTGAAGAGCCCCAGTTTCCATGAACTATAAAATCACCTTTGTTATAATTATAATCACTTCCAAAGCCAGCAGATAGATCGTCAGAAATATTAACTTTTCTTTCACCTTTAAAAGTATAAGACTGAGAATAATACTTATTTTTAACAGCAGTATCGTAATATCGATCGTGAACGTGAAAATGTGAGACAAAAGAATCCTCAATATTTTCTTTCCTATTCTCTAGGCTCGCTTGTAATGCATACATTACATTATCAGCATTAGCATTAGCATCATCCCAACTATCGTAGCCACTATCGGTTTTCCTAAATAAACCAGTGCTTTTAAATTTCAGATGATCATTTAAAAATTTCATAGAATTATAATTAAAAGAAATATTTTTTGTGCCGTCTAAATCAGTAGAAGTATTTTGAGTGCTTATCTCTTCTATTTGAGATGAGCCTGCTTGAATGTTATGATGCCAGCCGTTATTAGCTATATATGTATAATTTCCATCAATTGTATTTGTTCTGCTATTAGAACCACTTAAGGAAATTGAATTACGGTAATTTATATCTGTGACAAAATTTATTGCACCCCCAATAGCTGCTGGACCAAAAATTGCACCACTAGCCCCTTTGTATATCTCAATTTGTTGTATACCTTGAAGAAAGTCATATCCAAAATCGTACATTGCCTTAGGAGAACTTTGATCATTGATTGGCATTCCATTTAATAAAACCAAGACATGGTTTGAATTAGTGCCCCTCATGAAAATAGATGTTTTTTGGCCTTTTGGACCATCACTGTAAACATCCAGACCAGGAATTTGCTCTAGCACACTTCTTACATCTTGGTAGCCTGTGTCATTTAGTTGTTTCTTCGTAATTACTCTTTTACCAATACTACCTTCACTAATTTTTGAAGAATTAAAAGCTTTAAAAATAGTTAAACATGGTTTTCCAGATTTATTATTCCATTCACAATTTTCAAGTTCTTTTCCATAGCTTACAGTAAAAGTAAAAAAGTATAGTAATAAAATTATTTTTTTCATATCAGCACCTAAGAACTTACAAAGTCTTAAACTTTGAATATTATTATTTGCCGATGTTAATTAAAATTGTAGAACTAGACTTTTCCTGGCCATTGTTCAACAGCGGACTATGTTGGGTGGCGCTCCGACTTTACGGTTGCAGGCACAGCCAATGAATTTCACACTGATTCCCCACTCACTTATTCAACACA
>MDTD01131216.1_pt1 | contig 10473 bp, 12 predicted proteins | sample 811221 | NCBI WGS metagenome assembly MDTD01 (sample SAMN05326646, study PRJNA326480) | marine metagenome | isolation source: seawater | place: Pacific Ocean: South West | collected 2011
ATGCCTGGTGGTATGCCTGGTGGTATGCCTGGTGGTATGCCTGGTGGTATGCCTGGTGGTATGCCTGGTGGTATGCCTGGTCCACAAGAAACCACTGAAAGTAACCCCACAATTGATGAAGTAGATTAAAGATAATATTAATATAATTATATTATGTTAAAAATATTATTATTCAAAAATAAAATAAATAAGTTACCAAGAGAATTACAAAAAAAATTGTATATTTATTGTTTTAAGAAATTATGGAAAGAATATATTCCTTTAACAGCTAAAATACCATCTTGGTATAAGCGTAAAATAGATTTAGATAGATATTATTTTGAAAATATAATCAAAAATATTCATTTTCTACATTATGATTTTAACTGTTTACCTGAAAATAAACAATGGATTATGGGATGTCAATGTGATTTTTGTTTAAATTATGTTGATGAAAATCATAATATAACACGATTTTTAGAACATTTACAATCAGATGATCCTTATTATTTTAAATCAACGGTTCCATTGGAGTCTTGTAGTCAATGGAATGAAAAATACAAATATAATAAATATGGACAAAAAATCTTCGCAAATTTTGATCCTTTATATGGATCAATTTTTAAATAAACTAATCTATGGTTTAATATATGAAGATAAATGTTTATTGTTTTTTAGCCTTCGCATTTTTAATTTCGGGGATTTATTTAGCAATTATGAAACCAAATACACAGATCTTTATTAATTTTATGAATAGTTTAGATCCTCAACAACAAGATTTATATGAAGAAAGAATCAAAGAAAGGCTGCACATTTATATTTTAGGAATGTGTTTAGGCATTTTAGCCGCTACTTTATATTATTATACAAATAAATCAGATAATTTCTTAATATGTAAATTCATTTCCATTGTATATATAGTAAAATTATTAGTATATCATTTCACACCTAAATCTCCATTAATGCTCAACTATTTGACAAATCAAAATCAAGTTCAATTATGGGCAAAGATTTATAATACAATGAAATATCGATGGTTATATTCATTACTTTTTGGAACCATTGGTTACTTTTTTATAGCTTTATCCATCAAATAATTATTTAAATAATTATTATAATAAATAATATTATATGAATAATATTATCACATTTGAGTTTAGTACTATTATTAATTCTTTAAATGGGGATAATATAGTGAATGAACTTTTTGAAAATGAAGAAACTAATATAATTAAAAAGGCTACTCCAGAGTTTATTAAAGATCTTGAACAAAATATATATACAGTTCAAAAATCTGATAAAGATAATTTATGTTGTTGTTTATGTATGGAAGAATTAAAAGAAAATGAAAAAGTATATAAATTACCATGTAAAGATACCAGTCACTATTTTCATATTAATAAAGAATCAAATGATTGTGAGTGTCATGGAATAAAAGAATGGTTTAAAGAAAATCATACATGTCCAATTTGTAGAACTGAGTTTCCATATGAAGAAATAAAAAAAGATCCTCCTCCGGAAATAATTGATTATCCAATTGATGATGTAATTAATTATTATAATAGAGATAATAGAGATAATATGTTTAATATGTTTAATATGGTAATACCGTTATCAAATATAAATAATGAGCAAATAATATCACCACCAATCACAAATACAGAAATATTGCAACATAGTTTTATGAACAATATAATTAATAATTTTATAGATGAAGAAGAAGATAGACAATTACAAGAAGCAATTGAGTTGTCATTGATGAATAATTCGTTATAAATCTTATATTTATATATAGAATATTTATATGAATATTCAAAATATCCAATCTCCCCCAGATTACATTAATAATTTTGTTAGAAATAATCATGAACAATTATTAAATATATATGAAGAAGGTTTAGAACAAAACAATATAGGTATTTTGAAGATGATTTGTAGTGAATCTCAAAATAAAATGGATGTTCAGTTTTCAGATGAAAATGATATTATTAATAATATTCTTGAAAAAGATTCGTGGGAAACTCTTAAGAATACTATTCCTGAAAATAAAAAATTATTTATAGTTCAAGATCTTGATATTAATTCTTTTTTTCTGTTATATATATAAAAGAATATAATAATTAATAATTATGGATTATGTTGATCTTTCTTATCTTTTTTTATATCTAAATTGTATTCATATTTTAGATATCTCAAACTTACTTTACAAAATAAGATATATACAATATATGTATCGTAAATATAAACATAGAAAAACTTACAGATTATGTTTGAATGATATACATGAACTTGGATTATCTCCTCCAATTTTTCATAATCATCTATTTAAAAATGGCGGTGGTTTATATAAAGAAGCATTATACTCTTTTAATGATTTAAAGAATACTCGTTAATTTAAATTAAAAATATTATTTTAAATAATAATATATTGATGTCGTTTAAAGATAAACCTTTAAAAAAATATCATACTGATCGAAGACTTATGATTGATGAAATACATGAAAATCTTATAAAAACAATGGATGATAAAGATTTACATGAATATTATCTTAATAATGGGCTATTATTAAATCAATATTATAAAATAAATAATGAAAATAAAAAGATAACAGAAATTGATGATAGTAATATATTAAGCTTTTTTTGCAAAGAAAATAATGATTTAAAACAAGATGATAAAACTGAAGAAGAAATAAACACAAACTTACATAATAATAATTTAATAAATCAATATTTATCCGGAATAAATGATAATATATATAATTCCAAATTTAAAGACTATAAAAATGATAAATGTAAACTTTGTAATAGTGGAATGCTTTTCAATTCAAATAATGGTGAATTATTTTGCAATAAATGTGGATATACAGAAAATATAATTATAACAACCGAAAAAACCACCTATAATGAACCGCCAAAGGAAATAAGTTATTTTGCATATAAAAGAATAAATCATTTTAATGAGTGGATTGCTCAATTTCAAGCAAAAGAAACAACCGAAATACCTCAAAATATTTATTCTGAAATAGTAAATGAAATCAAAAAGAATCCTTCTGCAAAATTATCTGATATTACAAATAAACAAATACGAGAAATACTAAAAAAATTGAAATATAATAAATATTATGAACATATACCCCATATTATTACCATTATAAATGGACAAAAACCCCCATCATTGAATAGAGAAACTGAAGATAAATTAAGGAGTTTGTTTAAAGAAATACAGATGCCATTTATCAAACACTGTCCTGAAAATCGTAAAAACTTTTTGTCATATGCTTATGTTCTTCATAAATTTTGTGAATTATTAGAATATGATGATTTAATTGATTGTTTTCCTTTATTAAAAAGCAGAGTTAAATTGCAACAACAAGATAAAATATGGAAATGTATCTGCGAAGAACTTAAATGGGAATATATACCAAGCATTTAAATAATTAATATATATTGAAGTAAAATTGTATTTAATCTTAGATGATAGAAATCTAAATAATAAAAGATTGTTCTTGAAATAATTTACTTCAGATAATAAATTATCTTTATTGTGATTAATTCGCACATATTTCATCATCTTCTAAGTTCCATGGTTGATCACTACCGAGTAATATTTTACTTGGACAATTTATCATATAATCCTGTTTATCTTGAAAACCATACGATACTAATTCCATAGATTTAACATTATCAACATTTGTAAACTCTTTACCAAATGGTTCATTTGAACAAGGTAGATTTTTTAATTCAGTATCATTCATATCTACCCATGGAAAATCTTTCATATCATTATCATTCCCAATCGAGAAATATCCCCTTTTTTGTAGGCATTTTTGTTGTGGTGTCATTTGTTTAACATTTTCACACTTTTCCTGATCTCCATCTGCATTGCATGCTGGATCAATATCATCATCATTTGCTAATTTTTGTGCTTCCGAATCTGGAAGATTACAATATGAACATGGATCATTATTTGAACAAATATCTGGATTACTATCATTTCTACAACAGTGTTTAAGTTTTGGTTCTATTCCATATTCTGTAACCCAATCAGTATTATTACAAGTATTATCAGACGCATTCCATTGACACATTGTATCAGAATTACAACCAGCTTCATCTGAATGTTTTTCATTACAATTTCCAAGGGCACAACTTTTACCAATTTTTCTATCTTCACAATGTTCGTCAAATGGTTTTTTACATTTGAATGGTACCATATCTATATTATATCCAAGACCATAATAATTATGATCTGGATCATTTGGATCTGTATCAGATGAACCCTTCGGATTTATTATAGTTCCATCATCAATACTTCTTTCATCCATAAAATATATACTATTTTCACCATATAATAATCCTTTAATATAATTACTTAATTGGGTGAATGGACTATCTGTATTATTCCAACCTAAATTAGGTCTTTCCCAACTATGGTTTTCTTTCTTATATTGCCACTGACCTGTATTTTTTAATAAACTAAACCAATTATTACAAAATCCAGATGTTTTAGTTGTTCCACAAAATGTTGTTTGTAAACTATTACCATATTCACTTTGACAGAATGGTATAAATATTGCTGTAAAACCATCATGTCCATCAAGTTCTGATTGAAAAGAATCTGGTGGTGTATTTAATGTATTATCCAATTCTTTTGCTGCTTGGAATCTACTTAATCCATTTTTAGTTGAACCATTAGTTGAATCACTCCAAACAGAATCTTCATCTAAATAATTACCAAATAACTTCCGCCCATCCTTAGAATTTTGAGGTATTCTATAAACCCAAGTACCTATTTTATCAACCACAGCGCAATAAATAATCGGTTGTTCTTTTAATTTTCCATCTCCATCCATAAGTGTTGGATCACTTCCGACCATATAGGCATTTGTTTCAGAAACACCATCCCAACCACCAATTGAAGCTCCTACTGTTGTTGGGAAACTTCTACCGAACTGATTTAAGTTATTTAAGTATAATCGTCTATAATCATTCGCGGCGGCACCTTTAATTCCAGGACAGGAACCCTCAGTAGCATCCGGATCCCCACACCTTTGTTCAATTATTGTCGGAGCATTAGGAGTAGACGGAACTTGATCCGACGTATCTCTTATAGCTCTACCGGACGCGAATGGGCTTTCCAAAAAATCAATTTCACCCGAATTTCCATCTGTCCAACAATTACTCGGTTCTAAACAATCATATTCTTCATCATTATGAGATGCTCTTCGAGCAACTCCCCCTCTATTTAAGTTTTCTTGATTTAACATATACCAGGCAAAATTATAACTCGATTCTGTTGATATTATGAACATCATGCCTTCACTTTCTACACCCGATTCATCTACTTGACCATCTTCATTTATCTTTGTTCCTGGACCGAGACCTTCTGCATAAATTGGATAATATCCTGTACCCCATAAAGCAGCACCACCCGGTAAAGGAGTCAACCATGGATTTTTACTACTATCTGTATCTGATTCAGGATCTAAACCTCCATGAGCTAATATGGTATCATATGAGTCTTTTGATCCGTCTGTATTAAAAGATGAATCACCTGATATTATCCATTTATTTTTTGTAGGGTGAAAATTATAAGCAGCTACATAATTTAATTTGAGTTGAGAACCAACATTTTTATATGGTTTTAATACATCGGTGGATGTTCCATCCGCATTATGATCATACCAACCATCACATGAAACTCCTTGACAAACACCGATAATCCAATTAAATTTAGGAAGTACATTACAACCACCACCCTTTTTAATATTTCTTAAATATGTAATATTTTCTCCATCTCCTATTAAATCATCTCTTGTTGTTATACTTTGATCAGGATCATCACTTTTAAAAATGATTTCTTCACTATTATCAGCTGGTAATATACATTCTGCCATTGGATTATAAAAATCCGGACTTATAAGGCATTTTCCTGGCAAATATGGATCTTTTCCTTTAGGATCATCTATACTCCACCATGTACAAAGTCCCTGAGAATCTTTATCATATTCTCCAGCATCATTTAATTTCGGTATCACTTGATCACCATTTACAGAATATAATGGTTGTTGTGCCTGTTCACTTAATTCTGCATTATTTACATCGCCGGCTCCCCTACATTGTTGTTCTAAATAATATCTATTTGTGTTTTGATCTGGAAATAATGGTGTTCCCCCACTAAATTGAAAACATTTATTAAACTGATTGCCAGCCACATCAGGGTTGTAATTACCATCATCATCTTTAGTATAATAATCACCATATTTAATACCACCTACCACACCTGGTGTTATTCTCGGAGAAGGTTCTCCATTCATTATTTTATATTCTATCATTTGTTCGCTTCCGGGTGACAATTTTGATAGATTTCTATAATCTAATACAGGACACATAAGTTTATCCAGATCATGCATACCTTGTGTGCTAGGACCATCACTATATATTGACTGTATTTGATCAGGTCCGGGAGTACCTGGTTTATAAAAGTTTTCTTTATTTAAATATTGTTCCCAATAATAATTAATTTCTTCACCCATATCTCTTTTTCTTAGGAATGGCTTTACAAGATAATCTTGATAATCTTGCCACATATCACTTACAGCATCTCCACTGCTATTTTTATAATAAGTATTAGTCTTAAACCATTGACTTTCATCAGCATCCTTAGCAAAATTATTATTTCTTACACATAATGGATCGCCGAGCCGTGACGGATCTGTAGATTCTTGTAAATGTTCTTCTTTAGGCCATCCGTCAAGAATAGTAAATGGACCTGGACAAATATCAGTAGATGCGTATATTTCATTATCATCTCTAACTGTTTTTTTCCCCCACTGTGGTTGTGGCCACCAACCACTTCCATTATTACTCATTTTATATTCATTATCTGAAGGGATGAGTTTATGTTCATCATCAGGCTGGTCTTTTTGACTTAATAATGTTATTACTATTAGAGAAATAATTGCAATAACACTTACACTTATTGCTGCCCATCCATATCCATTCATATATATTAATATAAATATTAATATAAATATTAATATATTTCTTTAATGAAACCATCATTATTATCTTTTCTAATTATGTAGTGGGGATAGCATTTATCAATCATCGCATAAGTTGAAGATGCTATTAATCCAACATATACTGCATGCTTTTGCATTACACCACATGTTGGTATTGTATAGGCTGAAAGTGTAACAACAACAAACATAATAACATATTTGAATAATTTATCAGTATTTATCATATAATATATATATTAGATAAAAGTCATATATAAAAACTATACATATATTCCTATTCCCATTGATTTACTTTCTGTATTCAAGAAATATTTACCCCCTAAATATAGTAAATTAATAAACCATATTAAAGCCCTTAATAATATGATAATGCCAACAGAAATGAAGAAATAAAATATCCATCCTCTAAAATATTTATATCTTTGAACTTCAGTAATATTATCTATATGACAATTAATAATTTCATTTAATCCACTTTCATCTATTTTGAGAAACTCATTATCATCTAATTGTTGAGTTCCATCATTCAAAGTAAATGAAATCATTCCTTCTGATACATCATCAGTAGATGGATCTCCAGTTCCTCCAGTAGATGGAGGTTCATAATTTTGTGGCCTAAGTAATTCACAACATTTTTTATCTTTAAGATTATCATCATTAATGCACAATGTATAAATCTCTGACATAGTTTTTGATTTATATAAATGAATATCTCCTTCTAAAATATTAGTATTTTTAGTTCCATCAAAAATATCTCCAGGAGATATTTTTCCTATCTCTAAAAATGAAGAAGCTTCTAATGGAATTGGGTTTTCAGGAATCTTCATTTTATTTAATGTTGGATTAATTTCATCTTTATTTAATGAAAACCCACTATCAATAGTTTCATCTTCTGTTTTTGAAAGAAGTGATTCTTTAAAATATTTTAAGAAGTTCATATCTTTTAAACATTCTGAATAATCATTTACATTTTGGATTAACCTTAACATTGATGGTGTTAATTCATTATCTTCAAGATCTTTACTTGTAATTTTGATTTTTCCATGCAATTTATTACAGTTTTTTAAACATACTTTACTTGATTCATCATAATTACAATATTCACTACTTTCACATTGTGATTTTTTATTATGATAATTATAACAATTATTTATATCTGACATAGTATATTATAATATACTTAAAAAAAAGATAATATTTGTAATTATAATGAGTGACGAAAAAATAGATTATCTTGATGTAGACGATTCAATTAATGGACAACAATTTGTATGCCTTTCATTTTTATCTCCAGAATCTGTAATTCAAAATAAAGAAGCATTTAATTGTGCTAAGTTTTTACAGTCATATTGCAAAGATAAAGGATTAAAGTTTGATGATGTTTATAAAGAATATCAAGACTTCACTTATAAACATGAAGATAAACTTCAAAGAGACTTTGATGAAAAGAATAATTTTAAGACAAGTATGAGAGGAATTAAAATTAGAGGGGTATACAATACAAAAGAAGATGCCGAAAAAAGAGCAAAATCTCTTAGTTTGATTGATAAATCGTTTCATGTATTTATTGGTCAAGTGGGATACTGGCTTCCATGGGATCCAAATGCTGATAAAATTGAAAGTGAACATTTTCAGAATGAAAAACTAAATGAATTGATGGAAAAATATCAAGAGAATAATGTAAATCGAGATATATTTTATGAAGAACAAAAAAGAGATAAGATTAAAGCTGCGCAAGAAGAAAGACTTCGAAAAATGAAAGAGATTAAAGAAAAAGAATCAAAAGAAGAACAGCAAGTTCAAGATGATTTACCAGTTGAAGATAAGGGAATTGATGGTCTTGTTGATGGATTAAAGGGTGGGTCAACTGTGAATGACGATGTCAAGGCATCACTTGAAAGTGATGATCCTTGGATGCAAAGAAAGCTGGAATCTACTGTAAGCGAGGGTGAAGAGCCTGTAGAGAAGGTTGAGGATGAAGAGCCTGTAGAGGCTGAAGAGACTGTAGAGGCTGAAGAGCCTGTAGAGAAGGCTGAGGATGAAGAGCCTGTAGAGAAGGTTGAGGATGAAGAGAAGGTTGAGGATGAAGAGAAGGTTGAGGATGAAGAGAAGGTTGAGACTGAAGAGAAGGTTGAGGATGAAGAGAAGGTTGAGGATGAAGAGCCTGTAGAGAAGGTTGAGGATGAAGAGAAGATTGAGACTGAAGAGAAGGTTGAGGATGAAGAGAAGGTTGGCGAATCTTAATAATTAATATAATATATTAAGTATGAGAGGCATATTAGTTTTTATATCTATTGGGGTATTATCGCTTGTTATATATCATATTACTTTAAATTATGATAAAAATAAAAATTATCCTTATTCGTGTAATGTAATATATATTAAAGAAAAAGAAGATGTATTTAAAAGATCATCTATTTTACAAAAGAAAATGGAACATGATAAGATTGTAAAACAAGAAAATGAACTAAAAAGGTCTGATTTACTTAATAATTTGTATGATAAAAAACCAGAAACATTTGATATGGGGATATATTCTTCTATAAAAAGAGTATCTCAAAACAATGATAATTATGATTTTTCTTCTGATAATTTTGTATAGTATTAATATATGAATTTAATATTATTATTATTTACAATTGGTATTTTATTAGTATCAATTGGATATGCTCATCAGAAAAATCCAGAATGTGTCCCTGGTACTGAGATTAGAATAGTTCCAAGAAATGTATATGATGAAATAGTTTTAGATTCAACTATAACAACATAATCTATAATATATATTTTCTCCTGCTGTATGTGTTTTTCTTTTATATTCAATAATATCACCATTTGATGCCAATAAAAGTTGTGATATTTTATCTGTCCATAATTGTAATGGTAATTGATTTAATTTTGAGTTTGTTTTATTTAATATATCTTGTTTTTCTTTTTCATTTCGGATAATTCTACATTTAGGCATGAGAATATGATCGAACTTATTAAATATTACATCATGCAATGATATAATATGTATATTTTTAAAATTATATTTACTGAGTTTATTTTCTTCACTTAAATTATCATTTTCATCTGATATATTTTTTTCTAATGTTAAGCCGTTGTAAAGATTTTTGGATAAACTTTCAAAAGATTTTAATAAACTCTCTGTAATTTGCGTTTGCATAATTACTAAAATACTATCATTTGGTTCTATAGTATCGTCATAAAGTGATGCAATTTTTTCACAACATATTTTAGTAACTTTAATAGGATTTTGATTTATTTCAGAAAAATTATAGTAAATAATGTGTAATTTATGATTAGTGATCTTTAAATGATTCAAAGTAATATTACAATTGCTTGCTGTTCCAAAATTGATTTTATGGTCTATATTTTTAGAAATATATCTTTCTCTAATTTCAAGGGGAGACAATTCAATAATATCATCTGTATTCCAATCTGTAGATAATATATCTTTAAGGAC
>MDTD01126415.1_pt1 | contig 10472 bp, 7 predicted proteins | sample 811221 | NCBI WGS metagenome assembly MDTD01 (sample SAMN05326646, study PRJNA326480) | marine metagenome | isolation source: seawater | place: Pacific Ocean: South West | collected 2011
AGAACTTGAGATTCAATTTTTTGATGATTTAATTTCTGATTTTAGGTTAAGAGATATTGCTTTAATGGCAGCAAAACTTTCTGCTAGCAAAGATGGACTTCAAAAGTTAGAAGAAAGTAAATGGAATTTCTGGTTTAAGAGATGGACTAGTATATAAATATGCTATCCTGGCAATGTGAAAAAATTTAAATTTATTGATTTATTTGCCGGAATTGGTGGTATGAGAATTCCTTTTGAAGAAATGGGAGGAGATTGTGTTTTTTCCTCAGAAATTGATAAGCATGCTCAGCAAACTTATCAATATAATTTTGATGAATTCCCTTCAGGTGATATAACTAAAATTTCTGAGAAAGACATTCCCCATCATAATTTGCTATTAGCAGGTTTTCCTTGCCAAGCATTCTCAAATGCTGGCTTAAAAAAAGGTTTCAATGATACAAGAGGGACTTTATTTTTTGAAATTTCTAGAATCTTAAGAGCCTGCCACCCAGAAGCCTTCCTTTTAGAGAATGTAAGAGGTTTGAGATCACATGATGGAGGTAAAACCCTTGAAATAATCTTGAATACTCTTAAAGAAATTGGCTATCAGAATTTATACACACAAATTTTGAATGCAAAAGACTTTGGCCTACCTCAAAATAGAGCAAGGTTTTTTATTGTTGGATTTAAAAATTCTGATATAAATTTTGAATTTCCAAAGAAATTAAATATAGCTACTAAAGTAGGAGATATTCTTGAAAATTGTGTTGAAGATAAATTTACAATATCTGATAGGTTGTGGAAGAGCCATAAAGAAAGAAAAGCAAGAAATTTAGCAAACAATAAAGGTTTTGGCTACTCAGCATTTAATGAAGATTCTAAATATACTAGGACTATATCTTCTAGATATTTTAAAGATGGTTCGGAAGCTTTACTTTTGCAGAAAGACAAAAATCCTAGATTTTTCACGCCTCGAGAAGTTGCAAGGCTTCAAGGTTTTCCTGATAAATTTATTCTAAATGAAAGCAATACACAGAGTTATAAGCAATTAGGTAATGCAGTCCCAGTAAATGTAATTAGTTTTATTGGAAAAAATATTCTTAATTCGCTTAATTTAAGCTAAAATTCAAAATCTTCTTGATAGGCTTTGCTTCTTATTTCTAGTGCTTTCTTGGCTTGTCTACTTGTAGGTACTTTTTTCCCTTGATGCAGCTGAATGCAGAGTTTTGTCAGGCTTATTTCAATATCACTTTCTGCCAATCCTCTTGAACTAAAATAAGCATGTAATGCTTCCCATTCTTTTATCGGAATACTGATTATTTCTTCTATATCTGCTATTTGGTCCCCAGCTTTAATTTCCTCTTTATTATCTTTCAATTTTTCTTCTTTTTGCATCTCACTTACTACATCACTTTGCATATTCAGATTTTGTAATTCATAGTCAAGTTCTTGTATTTTCTTCCATGATTCAAGTTTTTTGCAAAACTCAGAAGGATTTGAAGTTAATGTGAATTCTGCATTAGTTATTAAGCCTTTCATAAATCTAGCAACTTCTACAATTTCTTCTGTTAAAGAATCGCTAAGTGATTGGTTGTTATAAATAATATCTAAATTAATATCTAAACCCCGTTTCAATAATTTATCCCTAATAAAAGCTATTGAGTAAGTTACTATCTCTGCCTTTAAACCTTTATTTTCTTTATACCAGTTTGATTTACCAATTGCTAAATCTGATTGCTTAAAAAGAATAGCCTTCGCAATTAAATCTTTATAAAAAGGCTCTTTGAAATTATCCTCATCTTTTTCAAATTCTAATGATATTTTTTGCCCTAATATCTTGAGATTTGCTTGCGCCCCTTTTTTTACCTCGTGAGGATTCATCCTCCATGTATTCTCAAACTTGGCCATATCAGTTTTCACAAATTTTTGATTTGGAGGAAATTCAGTTTGATAATGTCTTTTTTGAGCTGGTGTAAATCCTCGAAGTTTTACATTATATTGACCTCTTGTTCTTTCATAGAACCATTTTGATGGCAGGCCTGTTTCTCCAGCAGGCATGGTCATTCTTCTAGACAATGTTTCAATCTTTTTATGAAATGGGTGATTTGATACAAGGTCAGCAGCTTGAATATTATTTTGAGTATTAGCATATGCTGAAATTTTAGATTTCATTTCTTCAGATTTTTCTTCATCATGTATAATCGACAATTTCATCTGCACAGAGATTGTTTTTAAATCAATTTCAGAAAAGAGATTATCTTGTATTCCTCCCTTTTCTCTTTTAGCAAAGTAAATAGATGCAGTGGTTTGTCCACCATTTACAATTTGCATATTTTCTAATTCTTCAATTAATAATTGTCCACTCTTATTACTTGTTTTTATGCTTGAAGCAGTTACTGTTAGTCCGTTATTAAAAGCAAAAACATTATTAGGTTCCATAAGCAATGATCTCCTTATGCCTTTATTAACATTAGATCTAAAATCTAAGAATGTTCTTACATTACTTTCAAGTAATCTTTGGCCATATTCATCATAAAGATCAGATAAAACATTTGCAGGCATAACACATAGGTAAGACTGAACGTCTGAATCTGCTTCATGTGTTGCCTTTAAGGCATTTAAGCCACCATCAACACATAGTTCTTTAAAATTTACTGAAAATGGTTCAGTTTCTGAAGATGATTCTTCTATGTCTTGAAGTCTCTGGAGGTCCCAAACTTCTAGTGAGGTTGTTTTATCCATAATTGGATCAATTTTAATATTCTTGATCCTTTTGCTTAGTGTATTATTTGTTAGCACAATAATTCTGAATTTATTTGCATCTTCAATTAAGTATTTGAGTGAGTCGGCTACCATCCTTCCATGGTCTGTCTCATCTAGACTATCTATAAAATTGTCATTATTTATATTCTCTAAGTAGCGATAAGCTGATCTTGAAAGCTTATCTAGCTCAGTCTGAGTTATTACTTCAGGTTGATCATGATTTGTGTATTTAATTACTATGATATTGATAGATTTTTCAAGCTGATTATATGAGAAGCCATCCATTCTCATTCCTTTTCTTGAATTTTTGAAAGGATGATATTCAATGTCATCCAAAACGCCAGCTTCTCCTAGAATCTCTGAGGATATATTAAAAAATTCCTCTTCTGGAAAAGTTGAGTTTGCTTCAGTAGCAATAATTATTCTATTAAAGAGATCTTCACTATAAGTCGTAAGTTCATCCATTATTCAATATCTTATTTAAGTCTTTATCTAAAATGTATTCAGACAGCTTGTTTCGGTCAAGCTCATAAGAGGCTTTTACTAAAGCAGGATGTAATTCTTCACTGGCTATTATCCCTGGAAACCCATCAACAACTTCATAAATATCCAAATCAATAAAATTAAATTTTAATTGTAACTGCTCAAGAGTAGCTTTGTTATAGAGTTTAGAGACTTTTCTTAAATAGTTATTCTTTACGACCATATCATCACCAATAACTTCTAAAAGCGCTTCATTTAATCGTTCTAATGTCCAGCTTTGCTCTTCATTAGATTTATTCAAAAAAACATGTGTTAAAAAAAGTTTTGGAGTAGTTCTTTCTAGTTGCTCAAGTGAAGAAATTTTAATTCTAGAGCTGTTTTCAGAAAGAGTTGTTTTTACTTCTAAAGCCAGATTATTGAGAGTAAAATCTTGCTTTTTCCTTTCTGGACCAATCCAGAAGCTTATTGATTGTGCAGGACTAAAATTTCTGAAAAAGAATTCCTTCACCAAATACATCTCGCCCCAGAGGCCAATGAGCTCACTTTCTTTTAATCCTCTTCTTGATGGTTTTAAAAATTCTGACCAAGCCCCAAATCTAGAAATTATTTCAGAGAAAAATTGCGTTCCTGTAAATTCTGAACAATGTATTGCAACATCTTTAACAACAATAATTATTTGTTCATTGCTTGCTTGCGGTAGACCTTCAAAAACAATAGAAAGTTTTTTCTGACCATTATCTAAATTATCAAATTCTATTTTGATATCTGGTACATTCAATTTTTCATCAGGTATGCGTTCAGCTTCATCAGAAGCAAAAAAAACAAGCTTGCCCCCATCCTTCTTTGAGACCCAAAAACGAGGATCTTCTTCGTAAAGTTGTTTTCCATCTGGATAAATATCTTCTCCTATATTTGCCCAAGGGTTTTCTCTAAATTTTGTTGCTAAATCACTCATCTTCTAAGTCATCATCATATGTAGAAGTATTTAAATCAAATTCTAATTCAAGTTGTTTTTGCCAATTTTGTGTATAAAGTTTTTTTGAATCATTAATTACTCTTTTTATTTCAGAAGAACTTTTATCTCTTAAGCTTGATTCTGCAAGAGGAAATGAAAGAGAAAGTCCAACCGCTGGCTTTTCAAATGGGTTTTGTATCTCCAAATTTGAAAGGTCATCTTTCCATAAATTTGTTTCAAAAGGTCTCAAAGTTCTGACATTAAATAAATAAATAATAAGCCCCGGAAAATCTCTCTTATCTGAATACATGAATGGAGTATTGAGCCCTGATTTGAAACTAGGATGATTCATAATTTCTTCTCTATCAGCTAAATTAAAAAGTAATTTTTCGTCATCAGGATCACCAAGCTCTGACTTGGGATTTGAAATACGTACTCCATTGGATTCCATTTTCCTCCTTGGAACAGTAATATTTCTTCCAGCAATTTCCCAATTATCCTGAAATTCTATATCTTTCATCCATTTTGCTTGCTTATTTTTAGTACCAACATTTTTCAAGGTTACTCTAAAACCTCGAACACCGTTATCTTCTAGCCTTTTTATAAAATCTATTAAAGCATCATTTGGAATATGATCTTCTAATAAATCAGTATCTTCTAGAAGTTTAATTATTTTTTCGTAAGCAACATTTTTATAGATTAATTCTTTTTCATCCTGTTGAGATTCAAATTCTAAATCAGATAAGAATCTCTCTACTACATTAAAATTTTTGTTATTAATTTCATTATTATCCCTAAATATTAGTCTTCTGTTCCTGCTACCCCAAAGATCAATGCTGTAAACTCTCTCTTCTCCAGTACCTCTTTTGTTTCTTGCAGTAACCATTAAAGAACCAGGGTGAGATCTTACTTGCAGGCCAAAATCAGAGGGTGTTCTTTCTTGGTCTCTCATTCTTGTTAATTGCGTATAAAGATCATTTATTGCGATTGAAATAAACTTATACCAATCTAGTGATTCTTTTGGTAAAAAGACTTTACAAACATCTTGATAATTTGGTCTGTAACCAAACCATCTACACATTTGCATCAAGGTATCATACATTTTTGAATTTCTTGCAAAGTATGAGACTGTTAATCCCTCAAGGGTAAGGCCTCTTGAAAGTTTATAACCTCCAATAGCAATAGCACAGAGCCCATTTTCTTCATAAACAGAATAATCAAGCACTGCATCACTTCTATTATTTATGGCAAAAATTTTAATTTTATTTACTGCTTTCTTTGATGCGCCTAACACTTCTTCAAACGATTCATCTATATCAAAGTAATTTTCATAAACTCTCTTTAGCTCAGCAATATGGCTATTATTCAATGCTATTTCCATTTTCAAGGCATGAGCACTATCGATTGCATGTCTTAATTCATCCATATAGATATCTATCAATTTTTTCAAATCGTTTTGTAAATCTTTTAGATGCGTAACATTAACCATCATAGTATTATGTTTTTGCTGATCAGGTCTCAGCATACGAACTGATGTTGCAATTATAAAAGACATGATTGCGTCTTTAAGACTTTGGCTAATTTTAATTATTGCTGTATCTTTATTATGCTTTAGAGGCAGCATATCTTCGTTATCTTTTATAACAACTACTGGTGGCTTATTCATGTCCAATGATTTATCGCCAAAAAAGAAATCTTGTCCACAGTAATTCTCTGGGACAGGAACTCTTACCATATAATCTTTTGGGAAGAGGTCGTTACTTAACATTTCATCTTCTTCATTTGGATCAATGAAAACATTCGCAAAAGGTGTGGCTGTATAACCTACATAATGATTTTTGTGAAATAGATTTAATAAAGTACGTATATATTCATTTGTTCTGGTAACTCTATCTCTATCTTTTAGACCATTTACAGAAGCATAGTCAGCCTCATCATCAATTAATAGCATTGGTACTTCAATCTTTTTATCTTCATCAAGCCCATTTGATTCTTTAATGTAATTTATTAAGTTATTTAACACGCTCGTATTCTTTTTAACAGTAATGATTACTGGATCACTCAAGGAGGTAAAAGAAATATTTAGACTTCTTGCTATTTTCTTATTAAAATCGCTTTCAGTTGATGTATAAGTAGCAACTCTAAGATTATCTTTTCTATAGTTGCCAACTCCTATTGCTTTTCGTGTGCCATGTATTAGATGTTTCGATTCAAGACCAATTACATCTTCATCAACTCGTATTTGAGTCTGTTTTCTTAGATCATTCATGTGGCCACCTAACAAAATTACTACTTTATAGCCGCAATCAAAAGCCTTATTGATTAACCCAATGTAATTTTGCGTTTTACCAGACTGAACATTACCCATTACTAGCCCTTTTCTACTCCATGTCTGTTCTTTAGACTTAGGATCACCACTAAAATCTAGAATACTATTAATGACTTTTTCATTTTCATTGATAACTTTATTTGGCCTTTTCTTCTTTAGTAGGCTTTCTTTATATGCTGACCAATAGCCCCAATCAATGTCTGTTTTCTTTTCATCGAACCAACGCTGAACCTTATTATCACCGAGTATTATCGCTTCTTGAGTTAAAGAAACATTGAAATGATTTTGAATTTCAAATCTTAACTTTTTCACTTCATCCTCAGATAGCTCTTTTTTAATAAATGTAGGTGCAGTGGTTTTCATTTGTTCGATTACTTTATCTACACGGTCTTGAGAAATACTATTGTTTTCACCTTTATCTATATCAAATAGAGTCAATGCTATTTTAAAAAGCTGATCAATTACTTCCATGTTTCCTCTTGAAGTATTCTTTCAAATTCTGCCCAATCAATTTCCTCTTGCTTTACATTCTTTGGTTTCGAAGACATGGTAGAAAAAATATGATTAATAGGCAGATGCTCAGATAGTTTTTTTAAATATGAAATCAAGTATTTTCTATTCTCTTTTTTTAGCTTATTTACCAAGTCAGAAAATTGTTTATTTGTAGTATTAATTTCATAGGTTATTCTTTCCTCTCTTTTATTGTCTTTAATATCCCAAAAATCGTTCGCCTCTTCCTGAGAACCTCTATAGTTGTATTTTCTTTTTGATCCCTCAATTGGACTTGAAATCATTCTTCTAAATAGGTGTCTTATTTTAGGGGGCAATTGAAAAGACGATTTTTTTACATCCGTTGATAAAAGATCATCCATAGTTGTTGGAACGTCTACTTGAATTCGAGCTAATTTTCCAAGTTGGCTTGATTTTGCTAAACCTAGCCAGCCTCCTTCAACAATCAATCTTTTCCCTCTATAGATATAAAAACCTTGTTTTTTTGCAATTTCATCAATGCCTCCTAATGCATCAATTTTCTCAATTGAAAGTTTTGAGTGATGAGGCAAGATGTGCACTTGAATATCAATTTTTCCATTAGAAGAATACTGAGAATCACTTTGGCCTTCTGTGTAACCATTTTCTTGAGTTAAGAAAGGATCTATAGCTTGTAGGCCCTCATTGTTAACAAAAAAATTAACTTTTTCCTTTCCCTCCATAAATCTGTGAAAGTAAATTGATAAATATTTTTTTATGGCAGTTATATCTTCAGCTAAAGCACTTTCATTAATCTCTTCTATGTTTGATTTATAGCGAGGAATGTTCTTCCAGATAAGTTGAGTTCCATGACCTGATTCAAAAACTTTATCTAATTCAGGAATTTTCTTAATTTCTTCTTCACTTAATTTTTCTATGAGCCATTGGTCTTTTTCAATAATTAAATCGATATCATAGATACAACAACAAATTTTATGCCCCTTTTTCTTAGAAATAACAATCAATTTTCTTGCCACCGAGAAGCTTGCGGTTTTCATCCCAGATCCAAACCTACCTAAATCTGTTTTTTCTCTTGTGTCATTTGGGTTCTTGCATCCAATTCTCATATTTTCTTGCAATTCATTTTCTGTCATACCGTGACCATCATCAGTTATTGAAATAAATGGTTCTTCTGAGGGTGGCGAGTAAATCCAGAGATTTTTTGCCTTTGCAGCTATAGAATTATCTACAACGTCACCAATAGCCATATTCAATGAATAGCCTACTTTCATAAGTGTTTCAATGTGGTTTTTAGGGCTAGGCTCTAACTGAAAAGTCTTTCCCATTTTTCTATGTCATCGTATGAATAGCCTGCATACTTTAAGGCTCGATCAAAAGCTATATTCTCTCTTATATCAAGACCATCAGAAGTTGCTGCTAGCCTTGTGATATGCAATACAAGCTCAATATTATTATTTTTAACTTTGTCAAAGCATTCATCAAATTGAGAGTCTGATCCAAAGAACTCCTCAAGAATTACATCAAAGTCGTCATCTGCTATTGTATTTATACCTAAGTTGCTTGCATAAATATTTAATAACTCTTTTGTTTTGTTTAATTCTGTTGATGAAATTATGCCGTCTTGAGCACTAATAAAAAATATGAAAAATATAATATCTTTATGCATTAAATAAGCTTAATTTATGCAACTTTCTATGTCTATATCTTGTACATAAGGCAAGGCATATGTTTCTTTTAATTTTTTTTCCTTTTATCAATTTTCATTAATGATTTATCGATTTCTTCTAGCAGTTCTGCCTTCAAAAAACTTAAAAAATTTTTAAAAATTGGTTCAGCTTTTGTCTTTTTTTTCTGCCTTCTGCTTTCCTTGAAATCCTGATCAACTATCGAATCTTCTCTTTGAGTTTGAGCACGCTGCTCCTCTAGAGATATATCCTCATTTTGATTATTCTTGTCTAAAGTATTGAAGTCAGCTAGGTTTTCAAAATAATAAGTTCTAACATAGCTTGTATCTGTGGAGTCTATAATTTGCTTGGCATAATTTGGAAACGTAAGGCAACCCTCAGTAGCAATTGAAACTAGATTAGCTACTCTACCTAGCTCATAAAACTTATTATTTTTAAGCCAATGTTTACTTTTACAGACTTTGGCTAAATGTGTAGCGAGTATGCTTACATATAATGGCTGCGTATGGCTGTAACACCCACTTTTATATTTCATTGAAAAAACGTTTTTTAGCTCTTCATGATGTATGTTGATCATAGCTAAATATTCTGAATTTAATGAATGATAGTATGAGATTTTTTTTATTAACTCAGCCTTATGTACTGGGGCAACTCCTTCACCCCTTTTAAAGAATTCTTTTACCTTATAATCATCGTATAGTATGGAATCAAAAGGATTGTAGCTACTTTCCGGATATAATTCCTCAAAATCTTCTTTTAAGAAATATAAGATTTCTAGAGCTTTTGATAAATTTTTCTGCTTTTTATAAGCTGTAGCAATTTTTTGATAGCCATAAAGAAGACCCGTTCTTTCAAAGGAATATTTATCTTGATATTCTCTATTTTGTCTACATTTAGCTTCTTGAAGAGCCTCATTTACAACAATAATTTGTTCTTCAATTTGCTTTTCTAATTGCAGAATACTCTGTTCCATATAAGCACAATATACAACATATTGTTTTGCTAAATTAGCTTTTAAACAGATTCGTCATTAACTGTCATCTGTTTAGTTTTAAATTAATCTAGGAGCAAATTATGCAACATGATTTATTTAAAAATTTTACTGAAAACGAAAAGAGCAAGATAAGAGAATGGATTCAAATACAAACGAATTTTGACTTTAAATATAACGAAAAGAATGTAAATTCTAAGGAAAAGAAAGTCTTAGTAAAAAATTTGATTAATGATTCTAATGATTTCTTGGAAAATTTATCTTTAAAACTATTTCAATCTGAGTATTTTGTTAAGTGTTTAATAGAGCAAAAGAGTAAAAAGCTTAAAGAAGAGTATATTGCTAGATATATCTCAAAAGAACTGCTAGAAAACACTACCTTTTTAGAATCTGTAATAAGTCTATACCCTCAACTAATAAAATCTATTGGATCTGCTCAGAAAAAAAATACAAGAATTTGGGAACTAGCACTTCAAGCAGATGGTGATTTGATCCAACACCTTTCAAAGGAATGCTTCAATACAAAATTTATCAATCTTGCAGTATGTTCTTCACCAAGGGCTATAAGATTTATTCCAGCAGATTTGATCAATAGCGATTTATGTTTAAAAGCTATTGAAAAGAACGCAAAATCATATTTAGACATACCTGAAACATTTCAACATAACTTTGATTTTTGCAAAATTGCTTGCAATCGAAATCTCAATGTTTGGGATTTTTTAAAAAAACCAATTAAATTTGATAAGTTTATTCTAGAGTTTTGTCTTTCCAAATCTGGAATCGAAGGCATCTATCATG
>MDTD01008070.1_pt1 | contig 10470 bp, 3 predicted proteins | sample 811221 | NCBI WGS metagenome assembly MDTD01 (sample SAMN05326646, study PRJNA326480) | marine metagenome | isolation source: seawater | place: Pacific Ocean: South West | collected 2011
GAAAACTTATAGACTCTAGTAGATTAAATAAATTAGGTTGGTCACCTAAATATGATTTGAAGTTAGGCATCCAAGATACTCTTAATTGGTATGTTAAGAATCATCATAATTAGATTTTTCTATTTTGTATATATTTGCATACATCATGTTAAATACAGCATTGTAAATTGAAGGGCTATTCTAAATATTTTTGGTTTATACATTTTATTGGAGATTTATTTTTAATAAATATATCATTTGTTTTATCGTATTATTTTAAGTTTAATTCATTTGATTTCTCTGATCAGTATAGATTTTTATTGATTATTTTTAATTCAGTATGGATTTTAGTTGCATTTGTTTTAAACTTATATCAATTGAAAAGATTAAGGCGGCTTGACAGGGTATTATATAATCTTTTTAAGAATCTTCTTTTTAATACATTTATTATAAGTGCAATACTTTTTTCTTTGAAAGCATCAGAATTTTCCAGAGAACACCTTTATATTACATATTTAATGTTGTTTACTCTTATTTTGCTTTGGAGATACATTGCTATTAAATTAATATATTTATATAGAAAATCTGGATATAATTATAAAAGAGTTTTGATTATTGGCGGTGGAGAAGTATCAGATCAGCTTTATAAATACTTTAATTCTGATGATGTTTTAGGTGTAAGATTAGAAGGTATATTTTCTGATCAGTCATTAATGTTTGAAACTAAATCAACATATGTAGGAAGATATAGTGAGATTGAAGATTTTGCTATAAATAATAATATTGATGAAATTTATTACACCCTACCTTTAACATATACTAAAAAGATAAAATCACTAATTAATTTTTCTGATAAGAATATGATTAGATTAATGATTGTTCCTGATTTTAGAGGTTTTTTGTACAAAAGAATTAATATCGATTTTTTTGATGATGTACCTGTAATTACTTTAAGAGAAGAACCTTTAACTGATTTTATTAATAGAGTTATAAAAAGACTATTCGATATTTTATTTTCATTATTTGTTATAATTTTTATTTTAAGTTGGCTTTTTCCAATTATTGCAATAATTATTAAAATCAACTCAAAAGGACCTATCTTATTTAAACAAAAAAGATCAGGCTTGGACAATCAAGAATTTAATTGTTATAAATTTAGATCAATGACATTTTCTAAAGAAGCACATACAAAACAGGCTACTAAAAATGATTCTAGAATAACTAAAATTGGAGCTTTTTTAAGGAAATCTTCACTAGATGAGTTTCCACAGTTTTTTAATGTATTGTTTGGAGACATGTCAATTGTTGGTCCAAGACCGCATATGATTGCGCATACTGAGCAGTATTCTGAGTTGATCGGAAAATATATGGTTAGACAACTTGTAAAGCCAGGAATTACTGGCGCAGCACAAGTAAGAGGATATAGAGGTGAAACCAAAGAACTTGAAGATATGGAGGGTCGAATCCGATTAGATGTATGGTATATTGAGAATTGGTCACTTGCTTTAGATATCAATATTATCTTTTACACAATATGGAATGTATTCAAAGGAGATGATAAAGCGTATTAGTATCATTGTGTTATTTTGCTCTTTAAGTTATTATACTTACTCACAATCAAAAAATCATATTAGAAATGTAGATTACATGCACTATATTTTTAATGAAGATATTAGTTATGAACGCTATTTAAGTTATTCAAATCTTATATTTCAGCCTAGAATTTTTGCCGCCAAAAATATATTTTCTAATAATGATCTACTCTATTATGGAGTTCATATTAAAACAACCACTAATAATAAAATTAATTTTTATTTCTCTTATGATATTGCAGAAAAAAATGATTTAATCCACATTATTAATATTAAAGATTCATTAGCAATTATTCCTAGTTTTGGATTAGAAAAAAATCGTTTAACATATAATTTAGAATGGAATATTAATAAAATTTTCACTACTCAATTAGGGTTAGGTAATCAATTTATTGGCGAGGGGTATCATTCATTATTTTTATCATCAAAAAATTCTCCTTATAATTTTTTAAAAATTAAAACAGATTTAGGAAGAATAAAATATTATAATTTGTACTCTGAAATTTTTGATGCAAGAAATATCTTTGATTTGAAAAAAAAATTTTTAGCCATTCATTATCTGAGTTTTAAATTTAATAAATTTTTTGACTTTGGGGTATTTGAAAGTGTTGTTTGGCAGGCTGATAATTTATCTTATAATAGAGGTTTTGATATTAGCTACTTAAATCCTATTATTTTTTATAGACCTGTAGAATTTTCTAAAAATTCACCTGATAACGTAATGATGGGTTTAGCATCAAATATTCATATCAAAAATTTTCATATATATAATCAATTATTGATAGATGATTTAAATATTTCAAGACAGAAGGACGCTGATAGTGAATACGAGGGTGGTTTTTTTCAGAATAAATTTGCATACCAAATAGGTATAAAAAAAAATAATAAAAAAAATAATATTTTACTTGAATATAATCATATACAGCCATACACTTACGCTCACAAAGAACCTATGCAGTCATATACACACTTAAATCAGTCTTTAGCTCATCCGTTTGGTGCGAATTTAAAAGAGTTTGTTTTTCTTTTTAGATATAAATTTAAAGAACCTTATTTAGATTTTAAACTTACATCAACTCGTATAGGTTTGGATTCTGCCGATACACATTATGGGCAAAATATTTTTCTTTCTGATTTCTTAGCTCAAGGAGATAACTCGCTTTATTCTTATGGAAATTATAATGGGCAGGGAGTATTTACAACTGTCAATACCTTGAACATTGAGTTTGTTTATCCAATCAAATATTTTGATTTTTTTATTAATAGTTATTACTATTATCAAAGTTCTGATATTAAAACTTCAGAATTTCCTTATTTGTTTATAGGAATTAGAAACTTTCCTTTATCTACATTTTCATTGACTAATTAAAAAGTAAGTCTTTCTCCATCTTTAAATCCAACAATAAAGGAGTTAGGATAATACCCATTACTTTTAATTTGTTTTTGATAATCTACAGCTTCATCAAAACTGTAAAACATTCCGGACAAATAAGCTGTTTTGTTTTCTGAAATAGGAACGGATATAAGATGATCTTCATCAAAAATATCTGCTGGAGTATCATATTCTCCAAAAGTACCAAGATTTAGTCGAAATATATATGGTTCACCTCCTTGAGCTAATTGATTTTCTTTGCTAAAAGATCTCATTAAAGCATCTTTATTTTTTTCATATGACTTTTGGATGTTGTCGGCTTTTTTATCTTCATCTATTTCTCTATAGACATATATTAAGTTTTGATACGCCGGAAGGAATAATTTATCTTGTTTAATCGATTGATTAAATAATTTAACAGCCTCTTTTAAGTATTCATCTTTAATTGCTCCTTTAGAATTTGATGCGAATGCATAATGAGCTACAGCCATATTGTATGTCCATTCCTTTGTCTTATAAAGCTTTTTCGTTAAATACTGTAAATATCTTTTAGCTTGCCCAATATTTCTTCTGTTTTCTGTAGCTAAATATGCTATTGCTAGATTTCCCCTACAAAAATTAAGTCCATCATCAGAAATCTTTCCTCTTTTTAATTTTTTTTCAGTATTCTTTAAATAAGTTTGAGCTAAACTATAATCTTTTTTAGATAAGGCTTTAATTCCAAGTTCATATTCTCCTATACCTTCTTGTATTTGATTCATGCTTCTTTCATCAATTTTATCAATTTTATCAAATTGTAATGGGTCATCTTTTTTTACAATTTTGAGATTTTTTACATCAGGTTTTTTACCTACATATATTGATGTTTTACTTATTGTTTTGTCTTTTTTATTTTTTATGTATTTTAAAGCATCTTGTTTGTCTTTTAGTTTCTTTTTAATGTTTGCCATTTTTGACATCACTTTATCATGATCTTTTAAATTTCCAGAATCTTTATATATAGATGCAAGTGTAACATAAGTTTGAAAATTTGATGGATCTTTTCTTATAATTGAACTAAGAAGAGATGCAGCCTCGTTTTTATTACCTACTAAAAAATGCGCCATAGCAACGTTATATGTCCATTTATTATCATTAAATGTTTTCGATGTAAGCATTTCCAAAAGTCTTTTTGCTACAGCTAAATCCTCTTTATTATTCGTATTAGCATAACAAAGAGCCATGTTTGTTCTGATAAAGTTAAATGCATCGTCACTCAATTTAGCTCTTTTATATCTTTTAATTGCATTTTTAAACTCATTAATTGCAGGAGTATATTCTTCATTTTTCATTAAAGAAACTGCAGAAATGTAGTGTGCATCTGCTAGCTTAGACTGATCAATCATTCTTTTTGTAAGATCTTTTTCATTTTCATATTGAAGTACTTTTTCCACATCAGATATTGGAGACCAATTATATGCAGTATACTCTTTATTTAAATCTATCTTTGTTGATTGAGCAATACAGTATTTTCCATTTATAAAAAATAAAACAATGAATAGTAGCTTAATTTTTTTGAACATATTTTTATTTTCTTAATTGTTATTACAAAATTATGAAAAATTATGAAAAATTATTGAAGTATAATTCTTTGTTTAAACACTTCGTTGTTAGATTCAATTTGTACTAAATATATTCCTTTAGAAAAATTTGTTAAATCTAATTCATATTTTGAATTGATGTTATTCTCATTTATTATAAGTACAGCTTCTCCTGATAAGTCATAAAGCGTAATATTTTTAATTACATTAGACATTTCAATATTTAATATTTTACTTGTAGGATTTGGATATATTTTTAGCTGATAATCTTTATTTTCTATAAAATTAATATTGTAGAAAAATGGATTTGACATCATTGAACACCCGTTACTATCAACCACTAGTACACTGTAGTTATCTTCAATTGTTGGCTCAAAAACTCTTGATGTTTCTCCAAATACAATATTACCTTGGCCATCATACCATTGATAGCTTGAAAATCCTATACTTGCCTCTAAAACACTCCCATTTAAAGTAATGTTTACAATGAGTGGATTTGGTTGATTAACAGTAATATTATTAACTGTTAAACAGCCATTAGCATCATTTACCACTACATTATACAGACCCGCGCATAATGCATTTGGATTAGCGGAACCCCAATCTATATTATACGGAGGTGTTCCTCCAGAAACATCACTTATTACTGTTCCATCACAATCATTATAGCATGTTACATTTGAAATACTTATATTGTTTGTTAAGTTTGTAGGTTCTGTAATTGTGACAGAAGTTGTAGCAGAACATCCATTTATATCTGATACAGTAAAATAATAAGCACCCGAATCTATATTAAAGAACATATTTGAGTTTTGGAATGTTAAACCGCCATCATTTGAATAATAAAAAGGAGGTGTTCCACCATTAATTACCGTCAATTCTATTGAACCATCTTGTGCGTTATAACAACTAATACTATCAATAATTGTAGATTCTATACTGATAGAATCAGATTGATTTACCATTATATATTGAACTGAACTACAACCGTTATTATCAATCACATTAACATTATGCACACCATATTGCAGCATAGTAATATTTGTTGTTGCCCCATTGCTCCATAATATTTGATATGGAGATATAGCGTTATATACAAAAACATTTGCTTGCGCATAGCCATTATAACATAATGCCGTATCAGCATTTGCAATAAGTGTTATAGGATTTGGTTCTATAACATTGAACTGCATTATAATAGTATCTGTTGTATCAGATAATGCTAATGTGTATAGTCCAGCACAAAGATTAGTTATGTCTTCATTTGTAGAAGTAAATCCATTAGGTCCAGACCATAAATAAGTATATATAGAATCACCACCATCAGCTGTAATATACAGTGCTCCATTACAATCTCCAAAGCAGTTGTTGTTTAATGAGCTATCTAAAAAGACTGAAAGAGATGGTGGTTGATTTACAGTTACATTAATTGAATTAAAACATGAATCACCATCTGTTACAGTTAAAGTATATATACCTGCTATTAAGTTATCTATATTTTGATTATTTGAATAAAAATTATTTGGCCCAATCCATTCATATGAAAAGTTTAAAACACCACCATTAGCATTAATATATATTGCTCCATCCGCACCGTTATAAACACTAACATCTTGAATAGAATCAATATTTATATTAATTTGATTTGGCTGATTAAGCACTACAGAATCATTAAAAATACAATTGTTTGCATCTGTAATATTTAAATAGTATGTGTCTGCACATATTGATGATAAAGTATCGTCAATATACAAATTATTGTTCCAAGAATAATTAAATGGACTTACCCCACCATTAGTATTTGTTGTAATGTATCCATCACACGAATTATAGCAGGAGAGGTTAGTTGAGAATATGGTATTGCTTATAGTATTAGGCTCATTTAATATAATAGATTCTTGAAATATACATCCATTATTATCAATAATTGAGTCATAATATGTTCCGGCATATAAGTTTTCAATTAAATAATTTGTAATTAGACTATCTTGAAAATATATTATATATGGTCCAGTGCCACCATTAATTTGAATATCAATATTTCCATCATTTTCACCATTACATGAAATATTATAGTTATTATAATTTGATAACGTTAATGATGTATATATACTGTCAGGTTCATTTATGACTATAGTGTCATGATAAATACATCCGTTAGCATCTGAAATTGAGTAAGGATAAATATCTGCAGATAATCCAAATGGAGTTACAAAGTTAGAAACCCCGCCAATTAAAGGATAGGTATAAATATCCCATGTTAAAATATAGTCTTGAACTCCTCCTGAAATATTAATATCTGCATTTCCATTACTTTCTCCATAGCACAAGTTATCAATTGTATTATATGTAGTATTAATTAAATCTGGTTGCGTAAGTAGTATACTGTCAGTTAAAGAACAACTGTTAGCATCGGTTATTGTTAAAATATAATTACCATAAGATAAATTATTTATATTACTTGTTGAGTCTCCAGTAGACCAACTATATGTTATTGCTCCAGTTCCCCCAGACACATTACTAAATATAATACCATCTATACCTCCGTTACATGAAATATTATATCCATTATAATTTGATCCATTTAATGATAATATAAGACCATTAGAGGGTTGTGATATGAAAATACTGTCAGAAATAGTACACCCATTAACATCATTTACAGTAACATAGTAATTACCTGCAGTCAAACTGTCAAGATCTTCAATAGTGTCATTAGTGTTCCATAAATATGAATAAGGAGCAATTCCACCATTAACCGTAAGATCAATAGATCCATCATTTATTATACATGAAGATGTGTTATTTGATGTTATAATTAAAGTCAGTATATCAGGTTGACTGATTGATACAGCTCCTGAATCTGAACATCCATTTGCATCTGTTACAACATATGTATAGTTTCCTGCTCCTAAATTTAATGGATTAAAGTTGCCCCAATCTTCAATATAAGGAGATACTCCTCCAGTAATTGAGAGTATTGCAGTTCCATCAAAATTACCATTACAAAGCACATCGGTAGTTGATGAGTTAACATTAAGAGAATCAGGTTGACTGATTATTATTGTGTCAGAATCTGTGCATCCATTTGCATCAGTAACGGTAAATGGATAAATACCTGCAGGCACACCTAATGGTGTTGTGAATACATTTAAACCACCGCTAAGTGGATAATTAAACCCCCCCCATGATAGGATGTAATCTTGAGTTCCTCCTGAAAAAATAACAGTTGCACTTCCATCATCTCCACCATAGCAACTTACATCTGAAGATGTAAAAGTTGAAGTTAATTCATCAGGCTCAGTAACATTTAAGTATACCATTGTATTACATCCGTTAGCATCAAAAATATTACATGCATAAATTCCAGAAGGTATATTATTTAAATCTTCGCTAGAAGAATTAAAACCTAAACCATCAGTCCAAAAATATGTGTAAGGAGCAGTTCCTCCACTTACTGTTAAATCAATACTTCCATCATTTAAATTGTTGCAACTTGCGTTTAAAATTATGGCAGAAGTTTGTAATTGAGAAGGTTCAGTTATTGCTATACTATCCGAAAAAACACATCCATTATTATCAGTAATGGTATAATTATATGTTCCAACACCTAAATTAGAAGTGTTTACACCGCCCCAATCTTCAGTGTAAGGTGCTGATCCACCCGAAATATTTAGTGAAACTGACCCATCTCCAGAGCCGAAACAAGAAATATTTGTTACATTTTCTATGGTAGAAATTTGCGTAGGATCAGTTAAGGTTATACTATCTACAACCGAACATCCATTTGTATCGGTAACAGTACAGTAATAAGTTCCACTAGCAATTGATGTTATTTGTGAAGTAGTCGACCCATTACTCCAAAGATATGTTGCAGGAACGAATCCAGCTATAACAACTGAGTAATCTTCAGTTGATCCATACCAGGGAGGATCAAATCCTGCTCCACCACCAACATCACATGGTCCAATATTAAGATTGGGATCATAAGTTGCTAGCGAAGTAGCGTTATACTGTACAACTATTCTCATTCTTGTTGCTCCAAAATAACCAATATTTGGTACTGTGATATTTATTGTATTAGAGCTAGGAGTTATAGACGTATCAATACTTGCAACTTCTTCGCCTGGATCATCAAAATCACCATCAATATTCCAATCAATAAATATCTTAGCCATATCAATAAAGGAAGTACCAGTTGCATCACAAGTTCCTATATCTAAATCTAAATTATATGACTGACCAGGTGTTAATGTTGTAAATAAATTTGTGAAATCACTGTAATCATCACAAATACCAGATGTATTATTACTAATTGAATCTCCATTACCAATTAATCTAACATTTTCAATATTAGAATATTGCGAAAACCATGGATTAGAATTACAGTAACTAAGGGTAGATATATTACCATTACCCCCAGATCCCGAAGGTATTGTAGCACTTGCACTTCCATCACTAGAACCATAACAACTTGGATTTGTTCCAGTAATTAAAACATTAAATGGTGTTCCACTACTTGCACTGTCAAAAACAGTTATATTTTCAGTAAATGTAATACAATTATTAGCATCTGTTGCAGTTATAGAATATGAACCCCCACATAAATCACTTCTTAAAGCAACACTATCTCCATTTGACCATATGAAAGAATAAGGAGTGGTCCCTCCACTTAATATAAGACCAAATGATCCATTACAACTTAATGTATCACATGATGTATTATTACTGCTAATAGTTGAGTAATTAAGTATCGAAGGCTCATTAATAGTTATATTTGGGGTAATAAAATCTCCACAACCTTGTAAATCAACAATCATTACAGAGTAGACTCCAGCAGGAACTGAATTTAAAGTACTTCCCACTCCTCCAAAAGGATTATTATTTTGCATCCAAATATAGTCATAGGTTCCAGAACCTCCTGATGCTTGAGCGCTTAAAGTCCCATCTGCTAAACCAAAACAACTCGCATCTGTTGCGGAAATAATTGCAGAAACTGGATCAGGTTCGTTTACAAAAACTGAATCAATAGCACTACATCCATATGAAAGATCATTTACCGTAACAGTGTACATTCCTGAACTTAAATTATTAATCATTTGTGTCGAAGCACCATTAGACCATAAATAATCATAGTTACCTGAACCATTATTTATTAAAGAGACCATTGCTGAACCATCATTTAATCCATTACATGATGCGGGTGACGATAATAAACTATCTATAGAAAAATTAGCACAATTTACTAAGCTTAGAGATACAGTGTCAGGATTTGCAAGAGATTGAATCATATTACCTGTATTATCTACCTCAAAACTTTCCCATGCCGCTGTATAAGTTCCGTAATTCGCAGAATTTGAAAACTTAACTCTAACCGCAATTTGATATGTAGTACCTACAGTTACAATATACCCGCTTGAATCAGGTGGATTTGTACCTTGAGCATTGCAATTAGGCTCCCAAAAGCCATGAGCATTTCCATTATTATCAATAGTATATTGTAATGGGCAAAAACCAAGTCCATTATGCCATTGAATTTGAAAATCTGATTGCTGAATTGGAAGATTTTCATGCGAAACTATAAATTCTGGACGAACCCTTATATCACAACCGTTATTGAATATAGTAAGAGTATCGTATGACCAAATATTAAAATTGTTTAAAGGATTAGGAGTAAAATTTGATACTTGTTGATTTATAGATTTAGTATTAGAAAAATCAATGAAGCCAGTATCATTTTGTGTGCAACCAACACTATCTGTAATTAAAACACTATAAGTTCCAGTTCCATATGCAATTAAATCTTGATTCGTTATACCATTACTCCATAAATATGAATATGGAGCAGTACCACCACTTACTGAAAGATCAATAGAACCATCTAATGTATTATCACAACTTGCATCTGTAATATTTAGATTGCTAGTGATATTACAACTTATCGTTA
>MDTD01080041.1_pt1 | contig 10470 bp, 12 predicted proteins | sample 811221 | NCBI WGS metagenome assembly MDTD01 (sample SAMN05326646, study PRJNA326480) | marine metagenome | isolation source: seawater | place: Pacific Ocean: South West | collected 2011
AATGTGGCGTTCTAAGTTTTTTCTATGAAGACTTTCTATTTCAGGAAATCGAGAACAAATATTATCAATGCCGTCATTTAATGATAATTCTATAACTGAACTATCAGAAACACATTCAATAACCTGATTTGATTTTTCATTATTAAAAATAGCAATATAATCACTGATCCAATGATCTTTTACAGCAAATTGAAGAGTATGTTCTTTTCCATTATTATCAAAAACATATGCTCTTAAACAACCCCCAACTACAAAGAAAGTCTTATCAACATTTTGGCCATCCTTTATTAAGACATCCCCTTTCTTAAAACTTTTTAACTTTGAAATAGATCGAGTATAATCTTTTGCTGCTAAGCTAAAATGAGTTCTTTTTGATATATAATCTATTAATTGATGCATTTATGTTAAATCAAAAATTAAATAATTATAAATTTATTATTATCAATTATAGATTAAATTAACATTTGTTAATTTTTTAAAAAATTATTTTTATTCCTCTTAGTTATTCCATTATAAAACAATCAATAAGAAGTTTTAAGGATAATATCGTAACAGAATTTGTTGATTAAATCTAAAAATTTAAATTAGCTCAAAATTTAATTATGAAAAATTATTTATTCAGTATTTCACTATTTATACTTATTCCTTTTTTTATTGGTCCTAATGAACCAACTAAAATTGAATCATTAAAAATTGGAGCTAAAGCCCCGATGTCCAGTCATAAAATGAAAGAGGTTTCTGGCAAAGAATTTTCTTTAAATTCTTTAAAACAAGAAAATGGTCTATTAGTTATTTTTAGTTGTAATACTTGTCCATTTGTTATTGGCAATGACAACATGGATGGATGGGAAAATAGATATAATGAAACTTATGAGTTTTGCAAACTTCATAGAATTGGAATGGTACTTATCAATAGTAATGAAGCAAAAAGAGATCGTGGAGATTCATTTAAAGACATGCTACAACACAGCAAAAACAAAATGTACGACTCTCCTTATTTAATTGATAAAAATCATTTACTAGCAGATGCTTTTGGAGCTAGCACAACTCCTCATGTATTTTTGTTTAATAATGAACTTGAATTAGTTTATAAAGGAGCAATTGATGATAATGTGAAATCTAAAAAAGATGTTAAAGAAACCTGGTTAAAGAATGCCGTAAGTTCTTTAGGTAAAGGAGAAAAAATAGCTAAACCTGAAACAAGAAATTCAGGATGCAGCATAAAAAGATTATAAACCTATAGTATATACCAAATGCCTATTCTATCTAAAAAATCTATGGCGATGCCAGCATCTCCTATAAGAAAGTTAGTTCCATTTGCAGAAGCAGCAAAAAGTAGAGGGACTACTGTTTATCATTTGAATATTGGACAACCAGATATTGAAACACCCAAAATTGTAAGGGATAAATTAAATAATCTAGACTTAGAAGTAATTGAATATAGCCACAGTGCAGGATTTTTAACCTACAGAGAAGGATTAGCAAAATATTATCAAAACTTAGGAATTTCTCTTGATCCTGATAAAGAAATTATGATAACAACAGGTGGTTCTGAAGCATTAACTTTTGCTTTCCAATGTTGTTTTGAACCTGGTGATGAAATTATAATTCCCGAACCTTTTTATGCAAATTATAATGGTTTTGCTACAACATGCGGTATAAAGGTAGTTCCTGTTACAGCTAAAATTGAAAATGGATTTGCTTTACCTCCAATAGAAGATTTCAAAGAAAAAATAACTGCAAAAACTAAAGGGATTTTAATTTGTAACCCAGGCAACCCTACTGGATATCTTTATTCAAAAGAAGAATTACAATCTTTAAAAAACATAATTAAAGAACATGATTTGTTTTTATTTGCAGATGAAGTATATAGAGAGTTTTGTTATGAAGGTGCTGTACATTTTTCAGCTCTAGAATTAGAAGACATTGAAAACAACGTTGTTCTAGTAGATTCTGTTTCTAAAAGATATTCTATGTGCGGAGCTAGAGTTGGTGCTCTTATAAGTAGAAATCATCAGTTTATGGAAATGGCACTAAAATTTGGTCAAGCAAGATTAAGCCCTCCTACTTTAGGACAAATCGCTGGTGAAACTGCTTTAGAGACTCCTCAAAGCTATTTTGACCAAGTAACCAATGAATATGTTGAAAGAAGAAATATTGTAGTAGAGGGATTAAGTAAAATAAATGGAGTAAAATGTCCAAAACCTCAAGGAGCTTTCTACTGTATTGCAGAGCTTCCTGTAAAAGATGCAGACCATTTCTGCCAATGGCTATTGGAAAAATTCGAGTACAAAGGACAAACAGTCATGTTAGCTCCTGCTTCTGGTTTTTATGCTAATAATAGCGTTCACAATCAAGTAAGAATAGCTTATGTACTAAATAAAGAAAATCTAAAGAATGCTGTAGATTGTATTAAAAAAGCTTTAGAAGTTTATACTGGAAATTGATTTATTATTTCAACCTTATTTCTGTTGCACCATATCCAAATTCTTGGTAGGATGCATCATAATACTCTAGATGAGAGTGGTATTGATTCAAATCATTTCTAATTTCTTGTCTTAATACACCTTCTCCGACTCCGTGAATTACAACGATTTTTCTATGATGTTTGTTGATTGAGGAATTTAAAAACCTTCTAAAGTGCATCATTTGAACATTTAAAATATCTCCATTACTCATCCCTCTATGAGAATCAATTAAATTCTCAATGTGTAAATCTATAATATCACGATCTTTGTTTCCATATTGATCTAAGTGTTTGAATTTTCTTTTAAGATCTGCGGATTGTTTACTATTTGCATCTGAATTAATCTTGGAATTAACTTGCTTATTAAAAGCAAGATTATCTGTTTGATAATCTTCTTTTTTTCTTTCAGCAACTAATTCTTTGACTTTAAAAACCTCATCAAATCCATATTCATTCTCTAATTCAACTTCATCTTTATTGATGATTTTTGTAATAACTCCAAATCCATCAGCATTTAAGAATCTTACTTTATCCCCTATTTTAAAATTACTTTCCAAAAGTACTATGGTTATAACAATTGACCATAAAGGTCAAAATGATCGGCATTTACAATCTTTACATTTACAAAATCTCCTATTCTACAATAGGTTTTTTCATCTTTTCTAATCAATACTTCATTATCCACTTCTGGTGAATCATAAATGGTTCTACCAATAAAATAATCTCCTTCAGCCCTATCAATTAAAACTTTAAATTCTTTGCCCACCTTTAGTTGATTAAGTTCATGAGAAATTCCAGATTGTAATTCCATAATAGCATCTGCTCGTTGTTTTTTGATTTTCTGCGGAACATCATCTTCAAAGTTAAAGGCATGAGTATTTTCTTCGTGAGAATATGTGAAAACTCCTAATCTATCAAACTTCATTTGATTTACCCAATCATACATTTCCTGAAAATCTTCCTCAGTTTCTCCAGGATAACCAGCAATTAGCGTAGTTCTAATAGCGATATTGGGTATTTTTTCTCTAATACTATGAATTAATTTAGTTGTCTTTTCTCTATTAGTCCCTCTTCTCATGGCTTTTAAAATTCTTGTAGAACCATGCTGCAAAGGAATATCTAAGTAATTACAAATCTTATTCTCTCTTTTCATTACGTCAATGACATCCATGGGAAATCCTGAAGGATAAGCATAGTGCAACCTTATCCACTCTATTCCATCTACTTTACATAAAGCTTCAAGTAAATCTGACAATGCTCTTTTTCGGTATAAATCCAAGCCATAAAAAGTTAGATCTTGAGCAATCAACATTATTTCCTTAACTCCCTTTTTTGCTAAAGACTCCGCATTTAAAACCAAATCTTCTATCGGAGTTGAACGATGCTTTCCCCTCATGAGAGGAATTGCGCAAAAAGAACAAGGTCTATCACAACCCTCTGCAATTTTCAAATAAGCATAATGATGAGGAGTAGTTAAAAGTCTTTCACCAACTAACTCATGTTTGTAATCCGCATTTAATGTTCTTAAGATATTTGGCAATTCCTTACTACCAAAGTAAGCATCCACATCAGGTATTTCCTCCTCTAACTGATCCTTATATCTTTCTGACAAACAGCCTGAAACGTATACCTTTTCTACTAAACCTTCTTTTTTAGCATCAACAAAATCTAAAATAGTATTGATAGACTCCTCTTTGGCCTTATCAATAAATCCACATGTATTAATTATTACAATAGCAGAATCGTTAATTTTTGATTCGTGCTCTACTTCAAATTGATTAGCCTTTAATTGAGCCATCATCACCTCAGAATCATATAAGTTCTTTGAGCAACCCATAGTCACTACATTAACTTTATTCTTCTTAAGTGTTTTCGTTTTCATTTTAATTTACGTTTTAAATGATGAGCCTTGAAATAATGCATCTATAAAAGCTTCTCGATTAAAAACTTGTAATTGTTCTACACCCTCGCCAACACCAATATATTTCACTGGTATTTTAAATTGATCTGAAACACCAATAACCACACCACCTTTAGCAGTTCCATCTAATTTTGTCAATGCTAGGGCATTAACTTCAGTTGCTTTTAAAAATTGTTCAGCTTGTTCAATAGCATTTTGTCCTGTAGAACCATCTAAAACCAGTAGAATTTCATGTGGTGCATCCGGAATAACTTTTTTCATTACTTTCTTAATCTTAGAAAGTTCATTCATTAAGTTAACCTTATTATGTAACCTACCTGCTGTATCAATAAAAACAATATCTGATTTATTTGCTTTTGCGCTCTGTAAAGTGTCAAATGCAACAGAAGCAGGGTCAGATCCCATATTCTGCTTAACAATAGGTACTCCTACTCTTTCTGACCAAATAGATAATTGCTCAACTGCAGCAGCTCTAAAAGTATCAGCAGCGCCCAATAATACTTTATATCCTTTATTATGATATTGATAAGCTAATTTTCCAATAGTCGTTGTTTTGCCTACTCCATTAACACCAACTACCATTACTACATAAGGAAGATCAGATTTAGGAATAGTATAATCAGAAATATCTGTTATATTATTTTCAGAAAGCATTTCTGCTATCTCCTTTTTCAACAAATCATTTAATTGATTTACACCTATATATTTATCTTTTTTTACTCTTTCTTCTAATCTGTCTATTATCTTAAGTGTAGTTTTAACTCCTACATCTGAAGACACTAAAACTTCTTCTAAATCGTCCAATAATTCCTCATCAACTTTTGACTTTCCAGCAACAGTATTAGCAATTTTTGAAAAAAAACTTTTCTTAGTTTTTTCTAAACCTTTATCTAAATCTTCTTTTTTTTCTTTGGTAAAAAAACTTTTCCAACTCATAATTTAGTAATAAATAAAAAAAAAGCCCTTTCCTAAAATTAAGAAAGAGCTTAAATTTAATACATTTTAACTATTTAGAACCAGTCTTTGATTCTATCGTTATGAACTATTTCTTCTTTAAAGGTGTAAGACCCAGATTTTGGTGACTTAACCATTTTTATAACCTTGGTATGTTGCTTACCACCTCCTTTTTGTAATGATGCTACTGATTTCTTAGCCATGATTCAATTATTTAATTTCTTTGTGAACTGTATATTTCTTTAATACAGGATTGTATTTTTTTAATTCAATTCTATCCGGTGTATTCTTTCTATTCTTAGTAGTAATATACCTTGATGTACCAGGCATTCCACTGTCTTTGTGCTCTGTACACTCTAATATAACTTGTACTCTATTTCCTTTCTTAGCCATTTTTGTTAATTTATGGGACGGCAAAGATAATTTTTTTATCCTTATTTACAATACTATAACCATGTTTTTATTTAATCCATTATTTCAAGTATTTATTAAATTGTTATGTGATATATTTGACAAAAACAATTAACATGCTAAAATCATTCTCAAAAACAGCTCTTTTAATAATTATAATATCTCTTAACTGTTGTACAAACAGTTTAGAAAATAATAGACTGAATTATTATGGATCAGAAATTTCAACTGAAAATATTTATGATTATGAAAACATAAAAGCAATTACATTAAAAGACGGATTATCCAAAACTAAGCTTCAAGGGAAAATTATTAAAACATGTCCTAAAAAAGGGTGTTGGATGAGTCTAGACACAGGAACAGACACTCTTTTTGTCAGGTTTAGAGATTATGGTTTTTTTGTCCCAACAGATAGTGTAAGTGGAAAAAAAGCAATAGTTGAAGGTGATCTTTTTATTGATACTATTTCCATAGAAATGCTTAAACACTACGCGGAAGACGAAGGAAAATCCGAAGAAGAAATTGCTCTAATCAAATCCCCAAGCTACAATCTAAACTTTACAGCTGATGGTGTTATAATTGAAGATTGAAAAAACTATTTTTATTCATATATCTATTTTCATTATTTAGCTGCATCAATAAAAACAATGAGCAAATAAAGAAAGTAATTAAATACCCAAACCAAACTAGTGAAATGGCCCAACTCATGAGAGACATGACCAATCAACTAGAAAATATCCAGAATAAAATAATAAGAAATGAATCTTTAGAAAATAAACAATTAAATTTTGCTCTGATCCACCAACAAAAAACAACTGATCCAGCTTTTATAAAACCACATATTCAACCTATGTCAGAAGCTTTCAACTATTCAGTTGAAGAATTCAACAATAAACCTAACAAAAAAAACTATTTAGCAATTATTAATAACTGCTTAAGTTGCCACCAGCTATCCTGCCCAGGACCAATAATGAAAATTAAGAAATTGAAAATAAATCTAGATTAAAACAAAAAAAAAGCCTCTTTAATTTAAAGAGGCTTATAATTAAAAATAATATTTTTCTTAAAGCATTCCTTGCAGTTTTGCTTCTGCCATAACAGCAGTAATACCTTTCTTATTAATAGTTCTTATAGCTGAAGCTGAAACTTTTAAAGTAACCCACTTATCTTCTTCAGGAAGAAAAAACTTCTTAGTTTGAAGATTTGGATAAAATTTTCTTTTTGTCTTTCTATTAGAGTGCGAAACGTTGTTTCCGCTAACTACTTTCTTTCCAGTGATTTGACAAACTCTTGACATCTTTTAAAATTTTTGAATTGCAAAATAAACCTATTATATCAATATATGCAAATATTATACCAATTTTTAACCTCTCCTTTTTTGTTGCTGCCTTGCTATCTCCTCCATCTTTTGTTGAAATTTAGACTTCTTTTTAGGCTTTTTCTTGTTAGTCTCAATCTTTAATCTGATTTTATCTTCATCAACCATATACTTCTTAATACCCCACATAATACCCATATTCATTAAATTTCCACATAAGTAATAATAACTTAAACCTGAAGAATATTCATTAAAGAAAAATATCATCATAATTGGAAACATGTACATAATCACTTTCATATTAGGCATACCTGGCTGAGCAGCCGGAGTCATTTGATTACTATTCATTAAAGTATAAAACAATGTAGATGCCGCCATTAACAATGTAAACAAGCTAATATGATCTCCATAAAATGGAATGCTAAAACCTAAATCCAAAATGGAATCAAAAGAACTTAAATCCTCAGCCCATAAAAAGCCTTGATGTCTTAAATCTAAACTTGAAGGAAAATATCTAAAAACGGCAAATAATATTGGCATCTGTATTAATACTGGAATACAACCAGCCATAGGGTTAACTCCAGTTTGTCTATAAAGAGCCATTGTTTCTTGTTGCTTCTTCATAGCTGCATTTTTATCTGTTTTACCTTCATATTTTGAAGTGATTTTGGCTATTTCAGGTTTAAGCACCTTCATTTTAGCAGATGACATATAATTTTTGTAGGTCAAAGGCATTATGATGATTTTAACTGCTAAAGTCAATAACAAAATAACCAAACCAAAACCTATACCCCATGACTTTAAAAAATGAAAAATAGGGCCAATCATAAACTTATTAACCCATCCAAAAATACCCCATCCTAAATTGATTATACCGTCCATTTCATTATCATAACTTGCTAACAAATCATAATCATTTGGACCAAAAAAGAATTTTAAAGAAACTTGATCTCTTGATGGAATAACTAACCTTGAAGAATATGAGATTGTGTAATCCTCACTTTCTAATTGCTGTTGTTTAATTTCTCCATTTGGGAAACCTTCCTCAGAAATTAATATAGAGGAGAAAAACTTATGCTTATAGGCAATCCAATTAGCATTACCTTCCAGTTTTTCTTGTTTATCACTTCTTTCAGATAAGTAATCTCTTTTAGCACCAAAATAACGATACATTACAGAGCAATACATACGCTCATCATTAGCTAGTTTCTCAGTTGATAAACCTAACATAGACCAAGAAAGATCTACATTTCGTTTAATATCATATTCAATTTTATGATAATCAATATTAAAATCTACTTCATACTTTCCTTGATACAAAGAATAAGAGAATTCTAGATACTTATCTTCTTCTGAGGTGTTAGCTCTAAAAACAAGATTGGAGTCATTTTGTTTTACCACATTAAAAAACAAATCTTTTGTTTCCATTTCTGACTCATTAATCAAGTCAAGACTCATGTAAGTTGTTTCTTTATCAAACAACATTAATGGTTCATTTGTTTCAGAAACAAATGCCTTGTGTGTTTTATATTTATACAAACCATTAAGGTCTTTTTCTATCATTTCAGCTTTGGTAATTTGAGCACCTTTTGAAGAAAAAGTAAGTCTGATTTTGTCATTTTCTAAAACATAATCCCTGTCAACACCCTTAGCAGCAGTGTAAAACAATCCATAATCCTCCTTTAAGCTTTCTAATTCTTCCGTTATTTCAATAGTACTTGAATTCCCAATAGAATCTATTGAATTCTTTAACTCATCTCCAGAATTTATAATTTCATTGTTTGAAGTAACATTATCCTTCTTAATTGAACTAACTGAGGAAGATGGTTCATTTTTAATAGGTTTTTCTTCATTAGAACGATTAAGAAACATGAAAGCAATTACAACTGCTCCAATAAGGATTAAACCTGTAGTAGTATTTTTATCCATTTGTAAATGATAATTTTGGATGCAAATATATTTTTTCTCTATTAATTATTGATAATGATTAACAATTATTAGCGAACTTTTAAACATCAAATTAACCTTTAGTTGAAAACTTTGTGAATAAACCAAGTTTTAATCATTGCGAAAACTTAAGAACATGAAATATTTTTGTTAGAAAGCTAAAAAAGATGTTTGCTACATTATTTGTTAAGAAAAAAATTCCCCAAAAACAACTTGCATACAACTTTGTACACCATACACTAAACTGTATAGACACAACTTACAACGACTTTCTAGATGCTATATACAATGACTCAGAATTAGAATCTTATCCTGAATTAGATTACAAAAATCCATCGGAGCTGATATTTATAATAATAGCTGGAAATATTAAATACTTTGAAAGAATCCTTTCAGCTCATGAAGAAAAAATGATTTTTAGCTCCATAGTTCAAGAAATGGCGGATATTTTTGAAATGGAATTTCATGAAATGGAAGAAAAACTAGACAAATATGGGTCTTTCATATCTAGAGTAAACCACCCTTCTAAAAATATTCTTTATGGAATGTCAAAAGCTGTATTCTTTAAATTTAAACTTGGTCAATATCAAGATGAATATTTTGCTCAATTAAATACCCCTAACCCTATTTTCTTAAAAAAGATAGACACCTTGATAGAAAACTACATTTGGAATTGGAAAGGTATTTTTGAAAAAACTAAAATTACTTCCTAATCAATCCAAATTAAATCTTTCAATTGCCATTTTTTTTATGTCCTCACCTATTGCTAAGGATGCAGTAGCTGCTGGAGAAGGAGCATTTAACACATGTATACTATTATTAGCATATTCAATTCTAAAGTCATCTCTAGTATCCCCATCTTTCCCCAATAACAATGCCCTAACACCTGCTCGACCAGGTCTTATATCTCTCATTTCAAGAGATGGAATTAATTTTTGCAATGTTTTTAAAAATAATTTCTTTGAAAATGCTCTTCGGTATTCATCCATACCAAACTTAGCATTCTTCAAAAACAACTTCCATGTTCCACTATAAGTTAAAGCATCTATGGAATCTTTAAAATTAAAATCTGTTTTGTTATAACCTTCTCTTTTAAAAGTAAAAACCGCATTTGGGCCACACTCAATTTCTCCATTAACCATTCTTGTAAAATGAACACCTAGAAAAGGAAATTCTGGATCAGGAACAGGGTAAATTAAATTTCTAACCTTATATTTTGCATGGTCTTCTAATTCATAATAATCTCCTCTAAAACCAACAACTTTTTCTCTTAGACTAACTCCGTCACTTTTAGCTAACCTATCTGCCTGCAAACCACCACAAACAATTAAATAATTAGAATAAAAAACTCCTTTATTAGTTACAATCTGTTTTAAATCATCCAATTCATTTAAATCCAAAACTTCATGTGATAATAAAACTTTGCTTTTTTCATTATTAGCAAGTGCAACT
>MDTD01088151.1_pt1 | contig 10470 bp, 12 predicted proteins | sample 811221 | NCBI WGS metagenome assembly MDTD01 (sample SAMN05326646, study PRJNA326480) | marine metagenome | isolation source: seawater | place: Pacific Ocean: South West | collected 2011
ATACGTTTTGAACCTTCCCTGGCAAATATAAAACAAAAAGTTTTATACATTTTTTTTTAATTCAACCATTTTTTCACTAATGTTCGATTCTTTTATTTTCTTTATGATATATAAAACATATATCGAGTCTAAAAGTTCCGACATCCACTCAGTATTTTTTTTTGATTTAGAAATTGAAATCATTTCTTTTATTTGATTATTTGTATAAAAGTTTTTTTCTAAAAAAAAATTTTTAGTAATTGTTTTTTTTAAGCTTTGGATAAGCAATGAATTATTTCTTAAATCTAATGTAATTTTACTATGATCTTTAAATAAAATTTCAATTTCTCTTTTTTCATTAGGGGAGCAAAAATCTAAATGCATATTTAGGTTGAGTCTGTTGTTGAATTTAAAAATGATATCAACAATATCTTCAACATCTACTTTTAAACTTTTTGAGTTCAAATATTTTGCAAAAAGAGCTTTTGGTTTACCAAACAAAAAAAGCATTAGATCAAGCTCATGACTTAATTCATTAATTACTCCCCCGCCAAATTTTTTATTTGCAGAAACTGATTTGGTGTAATGTCCATCTCTCCAAGATGGAAGATAGGTTCTTGTATTCATTTTAATACTAATAACTTGATTGATTTTTTTTTTTATAATTTGTTTTAGTTTTTTAATGGTAGGGTTTAATCTTAAACAATAACCAGTTTTAATCTTTATCTTGTTTTTTTTTATAATTTCTAAAAAATTTTTTTTTTGAGAGTTTTCTAAAGCATCGGTAGCTATAGGTTTTTCAAAAATATAAGTTGAATTTTTTTTTATAAAAGATTTAAAAAATTTTATCCTCTCGTTAGCTCTATTACTTAAAATAATATAATTCAAATTATTAATATTCTTAAATTTTTTAAGATCATGATTATTTTTATGCTTTGAAAATATATGGATTTTTTCCTTTTTAAAAAATTTAGCAGCAGAATATCTATATTTTTTTCCTATAGAACCATAACCTACTATTAATAAGTTGCTATTTCTTAACTGCTTCAAAATAATTGTTCCAATTTCCTGTATCAACCCAATCATCTTCTTTGATTGGAAAAATACAAATTTTTTTTCGTAATCTTAATAACTTTTTTATCAATTCATCCATGCCCAAAGGTTTTGAATTATTAATATATCTATTGATTTCAGGACTCAAAACGTACATTCCAACATTTGCTAAAAGTTTTTTATTTGGTTTTTCATTAATCTTTCTTAAAAAACCTTTTTTATTTACTTCAAATTCTCCATAAGGTATTTGGTATGATTTAAGACAAACTACAGCTGTTAAAATTGATTTAGACTCATTATGTGAATTAAGTATTCTTTTTGGGTTCACATTAACTAGCGTGTCACAATTTATCATAAAAAAAGGTGCGCTTTGTTTTTTTATTTTTTTTAGACATCCAGCAGTTCCTAATTGATTATTTTCTTTAAGATAATTAAAATTATACTTTCTATCGAATTGACTTAAAAAACTTTGAAGAATTTGATCATTTTTTCTTATTGATATCAAAAAATTGTTAAATTCATTATTTTTGAATTTATCTAAAACGTTAATGATCATGGGTTTATTCTTATAAGGAATTAAAGGTTTGGGCAAAACATCTGTATAAGGTTTCATTCTAGTACCTTTTCCTCCCGCCATCACTAGAACTAAATTTGAAAATCTTTTTTTTTTAAAAACTAAATCATCAGAAATATAACCTACAGGGATTTTTTTTTTATTTAATATCGGGATTAATTGGTGGCCCTTACTAATCAAAAAATCTTTAATTTTAGATTTATAATTTTTATTTTTTTCTAAAACGTAAAAACTTTTTTTATTGTAAACATCCACAATATTTTTATCAAAACTTTTATATTTTATAATACTTCTTCTTATATCTCCATCTGTTAAAGTACCTTTAAAACGACTCCTCTTATCGACAACAAATAAACATCTTGTACCAGTTTTGTTTAATTTCAAAATTGCATCAATCAAAGAGGAATTTTCTTTTATTAATAATTTTTTAAATATACTCATCAAAATTTTATGTCCCTAAAATATTTATGACTATAATTATCAAAACTTACTTGATTTAAAATCTTAAAAATTTTACCTGAAGCATCTTTTCCATAATATGGGTTTTTTGGAAAGTTTATTTTTTTCTTTTTTTCTTTTAAAATTTTGTTAATCAATAAAATGATTTTATGATAATTAATATTACAATCATAAGTATTTTGAGCTTTTAGCCTGCCTTTTTGTCTATCTCCGATATTTATTACTGGTGTCCCAAGTAAAGGTGCCTCGATAATGCCACTAGAAGAGTTTCCTATAACTAAATCACATTTTTTGATTAAATTTAAAAATAATTCTTGTCCAAATGATGCTCTGTAATAAGCATTTTTGTTTATTTTACAAAAGTTTTTAATTTTCTCAATTATATATTCTGAATTTTCATCAGAATTTGGTGCTGAAAAGAAAAACTTACAATCTTTAAATTTATAAAATGATTTAAACACCTCGTTTATTTCTATCATATTTTTTTTTTTTGACTGTGTATTGGGATGAAGAGATACAAGAATATTTCTATCATAAAAATTGGTCTTTAAATTTTTTTCTAAATCTTTTTTATTTAGGGTTTTGAGCATATTTATATTATCATTACAAAGAGCTCCTACGTTAAATATATTTTTTTCATTTTCACCAATTTGTATCAATCTTTTTTTATACAAGGCTGATGAGACAAAATGAAAATCTGACATTTTTGTAATTGCATGTCTATATAGATCATCTCTAGAGCCAAATGTAAGTTCTCCTCCATGAATATGAGCAATCTTTACTTTTGATATTACACCTGCAACCGAAGCAATGAATGTTTCAAATCTGTCACCTAAAATTATAAGAACATCAGGTTTTTTTAAAATTAAATGCTTGCTTAAAATAGAAATTAAATTTGATGCATTTTTAGATAAATTTTTTGTATCGATACTTTTATCCTTAAAATCAAATTTAATTTTTTTCGAAATCTTAAATTTGTCATTTTTAATTTCCTGAATGGTATTTCCAAATTTTTTAGTAAAATGAGATCCTGAAACTATAAGATCTAAATTTACATTTTTTGATTTATCAATTTTTTTAATTAGATTTTTCAATAAACCATATTCAGATCTAGAACCTGTAAAAACTAAAAAATTTTTCATATCTTAATTAGATCATCAGGCTTGAAATTCTTTTTTGCCACTTTATTTAATACTTTAAACCACTTACCAGCTGATATACCATTACCTGGTCTTTTGGTTGTTATATTTTTTCTAGAGAATTTTTCACCTTTTTTTATTTTAGTTTTTGCAACAATAGATTTTCTTACCAACTTAGAATTATTGAACTCATCATTTGATATTTTATTATCTCTAAATTTAAGAATTTTTTCAGTATTTCTGATTGATTTAACAAAATTTATAAATTCTGAAGTATCCAGGCTTGATGCATGATCAGGGCCCTTCATTTTCTTATTTAAAGTCAAATGTTTTTCAATCATAGTTGCGCCCAATACAGTTGCTGAGATAGCAGCTTCAAAACTATTTGTATGATCGGAAAAACCTATTTTAACCCCAAACCTTTTCTTAATTTCTAACATATTTTTTATTTGAACTTCATTTAATTTAGTCGGATAAGAGGAAATACAGTGTAAAACTGTCAGCTCCTTTTTTAATCTTTTCTTCAAATATTTAATTGTAGAACCTATTTCTTTAAAAGAGGCCATCCCAGTAGACAAAACAATTTCATTATTAATTTTTGCTAATTGTTCAATTAATTCAAAGTTATTCAGCTCACCAGAAGGTAATTTTAATATTTTAATACCCATTTTTTTTGCTAAGTGTAATGACTTTAAATCAAAAATTGATACGAGGAATTTTATACCTATTTTGTCAGAATAATTTTTTAGATAATTCAAATTTTTTTCAGACAATTCATACTTTTTTAACATCTGTTTTTGATTTTCAGATTTATTGAATTTTTTTTGGTATTTGGCTTTTTTCGCTTTTGAAGTAACGAGCTCGTTTGTATTGTAACATTGAAATTTAACAAAATCTGCACCAGCATCTTTTGCATGTTTTATAAGTTTTTTTGCTAATGAAATATTTCCATTATGATTTACACCTACTTCGGCAATAATTTTTAAATTTTTCAAATGTGTTTTTTTACTAGTGAGCCAGCTTTAACAAAACTGTTAGATTTTATATTAATATTATTTACGATTATTGATCCCGATCCAATAAAAACATTATTCCCAATTTTAACTCCACCATTAACTATTGCGCCTGTAGATATGTGAGAATTACTGCCAATTGTTACATCATGCTCGATTATGGCTCCAGTATTAATTATGCAATTTTCACCAATATTAACGTCTTGGTGAATAACAGCCCTATCCATTACTATAGTGCCACTTTTAATTTTTGCACTTTTCGAAGTTATAGCTTGTTTAGAAATAATTACAGGAATTCTAAAATCTAGTTTTTTTAATTTATTTAATATACTTAATCTTTTTTGATAGTTTTTTATTTGTCCGATCGTAATCAATGCGTAATTATATTTTTTTTTTAATATTTTTAAATCTTTGTCTGTACCAATATTTGGAAGATTGAGTACATTTTTTTTTTCATCACAAACAACTCCAGCAATTTGAAATTTACCAGAATTTAAAACAACATCTGCACAAACTTTTGTATGGCCACCGCAACCTATCAATATAATTTTTTTTTTCACAATATTTTATCAAATATACCTATAATCCTATTTATATCCTTAGAATTCAAACTGATTGAGGAAGGTATACACAAACTATTTTTTAATAATTTTTTTGCATTATTTATGTTGAAAGACTCAAATGATCTAAATGGCTTCTGCATATGGTTTAAATGCCAAACAGGCCTTAATTGAACACCATCTTTTTCAAAAAAGTTAATGATTTTTTTTATAGATGTTTTTTTCTTGAGACTAACTTGCACTATATTCATCCAATTATTATTTTTTGAGTAATTTGGTCCATTAAAAAAACTGATTTTTTTTTTTTTATAAAATTTTTTTTTATATAAATCTTTAATTCTTTGTTTTCTTTTTAAAATCTTATTTATATTTTTTATTTGCTCAATACCTAAAGCAGCAGAAATATTGGTCATCCCATAATTATAACCAACTTTATTATGAATAAAATTAACACTATCATCCTTAGCTTGAGAAGAATAATATTTTGTTAAGTCAAAATATTTTTTCTTATTAGTCAACAACATTCCACCGCATCCAGTTGTAATTATTTTATTTGCATTAAATGACAAAACTCCTATATCGCCAATTGTTCCTGTATGGCGATTATTCTTTTTATAAAATGTTCCTAAACTTTCACTCGCATCTTCAATTAACTTAATATTTTTTTTTTTACAAATTCTTGCTAATTCCAGTAAATCAACTGCGTTTCCCCATACATGTGTCACAATAATCGCAAAAATTCTTTTTTTCGTTTTTTTATTAAATGTAAAATTTTTCTTTAAATAAGTGTTCTGACTTAAGAAACTTAAAACTTTTTTTACATCAATGTTGTAATAATCATCTGAGTCCATAAAAACTGGTGAGCAGTCATTGTAGATAACAGCATTAACAGTTGCTACAAAAGTCAAAGTAGGAACAATTATCTCATCATGTTTTTTTGCGCCAACCACTTTTAAGGCTAAATGCAAAGCTGACGTGCCGCTATTTAATGCTAATGCATATTTTGAGTTTGTATATTTAGAAATTTCTTTTTCAAATAATTTAATTAAATCTCCACCAGTAGAAACATAGTTATCATAAACACATTTTTTTAAGTAATATAATGACCCTTTCGGAATATTTGGGGGGTAGAGAGGGATATAATTTTTCACTTTAAAACAAATTGTAATTAATATTTGTTAACAACTTTAAAATTTCCTAAAACAAAATTTTTTTTTAGTGTATCTTTTTTTTGTTTTTTAAGATTATGGAGTATTGTTTTTATACCGTAATCCAAACCATACACACATGTAAAATTTAGTTTATTTTTAAGTTTATTAAAATTTACTTTATAATTTCTTTTATCTTTCGACTTCTTTATAATCGTAATTTTACCATTTACGTATTTTTTTACTGCATTGGCTATTTGAATTTTGTTAAAATTATTTCTGTTGCTACCAGCATTAAAAACCTGCCCATCTATAATTTTTGGGTCCACTCTAAATGATTTGTATAATAGTCTGGCAAAATCTTTTAAGTGACAATAAGGTCTCCAGGTTTTATGGTCATAAATTTGAATTTCCTTTTTGACAAGCATTTCTAAAACAAATTGATTAATCGTTAAATCATATCTCATTCGATCTGAAAGACCAAAGGCTGTGGCAAATCTAAAGATTGTTGGTTTAAAAGAATATTTTTTCTTTTTTAAAAGAATTTTTTCTATCTTTACTTTAGATTTAGCATACAAAGATAAGGGCTTTAATGCTGCTGTTTCTTTAATTTTTATGTTTTTTTTAACTAGCCCATAATTAGAGCATGTAGAGATAAAAAATAGTTTATTACATTTTTTTCTTTCATTAAGATATTCAATTAAATTTATTACAGCTTTTTCATTAATTTTTATTGATAAGGATGCGTATTTTTTTGTTATAGGATCTCCAACTAAACCTGCTAATATAATTACAGTTTCATAATATTCATTAATTTTTTTTATTTGACTTTTCTTTGAAATATCTAAATTTAAAAATTTTAGACGTTTATGTTGTAAATTAAATCTTTGACCATATATCAAATTATCTAAGCATGTAACATTAACATTTTTTCTCAAAAAATATTTGATTACTTCATTACCCACATATCCAGCACCACCAACAACTAAAATATTTTGATTTTTAAAAGTCATCAAATTTTTTCACAAAATTTTCATAATTTTTTTTTTGTTTATATAATTCAAATAAATATTTTTTCGAAACTTTATTTTTTAAATATTCTGAAATTTTATCGTCATTAAATTTTTTATCATGAAATCTAATATGTTGGCTTTTCAAAAAATTTGATTTTCTTGGAACATCATTTTTTTTAAGTGATAACTTTAAAATTTTATCAGTCGTTTTGCCTAATAACTTTACTAAAGAATTTACATATTTATCAGGATTAATTATGAGCCCTTCAAATGGAATAATAATAATTTTTGAATTATATTTGTTTTTGTAAAAATTTATTTTTTTTATATTTTTGCTATAATCACTAAAAATCTTTAATATTAGTATTGCTTTTTCAAATCTATTTATCTTTAAGTATTCATTCTTATAGCCTTCAACGAATGTAGGATAAAATTTTTTATTTTTTCTATTAAAGGATGTAATAATGGAAAACCTATTTTTTTTCTTTTCCCATTCTTTTGTCCATTTTGCTAAATGATTTATAATTTGATAATCGTAAGGGGATTTTGTTAAATATATATAAACTAACTTTTCACCGAAAGATTTAAATAATGGTTCGCTGCTCATTGAATTAAAATGAGTCATAAATGGAATTATTATCTTTGATTTTTTGTATTTTACTTTAGATAAATTGTCATCAAGTTTAAATCTTTTGAGAATTTTTTCTGACCTTGGGTGTTTATAAACGCTCGATATATCTTTCTTCCTTAAATTAACATGTCTAAGGATGAAATTGTCATAATAAATTTCGTTATAAAATTTTACAATTAAGTTAGACGCATCCTCAATGTCAATTTTTTTTAAATAATTTAAACTACATATTTGTTCAAATTTTGATTCATATCGCCACCAATCTACACCCTTTATGCTTCCTGTAATATTAGCAATTAAACTCTTACCACCTCCTATAAGTCCATCAATAAAAATTATTTTATTATTATTAATTAAAAAATCTGATTTTGATTTTTTTTTCATTTTTTAAATAGCTTAGGGTAAATACCTTTAACCATCTCAAAATCAACCTTATCGTCAATATCTACTGTTTCAATTTTGCTTAAAGGGAAGAAGTTCGGCTTTTTACCGACTATGTTTTTTAATTCAACCATTTTTTTTTTCGATATTAAATTTAATCCAAAAGTGAGGGAGTAAAAATTATTAGGTAAATCTTGTGAATTTGGGGCACTATAAGTATTATAATTAATTGCTTTGTTACTTTTCCAAAGAAATTTCTTAATAACACTTACAGAATTAAAACTATCATAATGTTTTTTATTTTTAAAAAAATTTTTAAAAAAACTAATATAAGTACTTTTTTTAATTATTGGTGAAGTACATGGGAAATAACCTAAATAATCACATTTTGTTGATTGAGCTAAATTTCTAAAAAAATCACTTCCAGAACATTTAGAGCTAGCAAAATACTTTTTTCTTTTTTGAAAAAAAACATTATTTTTTTTCGCTATTTCAGCTGCTTTTTTTGAGTCAGAACTCACTACTATTTTATCAATATAACTAATTTGTTTTAGTTGCTGTATTTTTATTTCTAATAAAGATTTATTTTTAAAAAACTTTAAAAAATTTTTATTTTTCAACCTCTGAGAATTTTTTCTTACAGGTATTAAAGCTACAATAGAAGGCTTTTTCATTTTTTTTTAAGTCTTTTTTTTAAAACACTAATTCTTTCTAAATAATCATTATCAAGCTTAAATTTTTTTTTTTTTGATTGAAAATAAAGATAGTTTAACCATAAGATTTCAAAGTCAAAAATATCTTCCATTATATCTTTAAAATTTAAAATAACTTTTTTACTTAATTTTAACTGAATATTTCTTGTTTCAATTATATGAATTAATTTTTTTTCAAATAATCTTTGCACAAATAACTTGGATTTTGCTGTTATGGATCCACCCATTTTAACAATCTTTCCTTTTTTTTTTATCTTTTTGAGATAAGGATAAATAATCTTATAAGTTTTTTTTGAATCGACTGTTTCTTTTCCTAATCCAATCGAACCAACTAAATCAGATCTACCTATTACTATACCCTTCAATTTTTTAAAATCTTCAGCTCGTAACATTTGATTTAAATTTTTCAATGCCTGAATACTCTCAATATTTATATATAAATTTTGTTTCTCTTTATTTTTGATGACTTGAATAAATTTTCTCAATGCATAATCAGACTCAACCATAGGTGCTACCATGCCATCAACTTTAATTTTTTTACAAAAATAAATGTCATTTTTCGCTTCACATCCACCAATTTTAATATCTAATTTAAGTCCAGCTTTTTTTGTTAAATTTCTCATTAACAATAAATCATTAAAGCCAGCCCCCTCATCTTCCAGGGATTGTTTAACAGCTATAGCTCCCAGATTTTTAAGATATTTTAGTTTTTTAATTAATTTGATTTTCATAATTTCAAATTATTTAGGCATAGCTCCGCTTCTTGTAAAAAAGCGAATTTTACAAGTTTTCATCATTTTGGTTTTAAACGGGCTGAAACAAAAATTCTTTTTTATTTATCGTTGTTTTATACTTACCCATTAAAATTTTAATCTTATTTTTTTCTAACTGTATTATTTTAAAAACAAAATTCAAAAAAGGACCTGAAAAAAATTTATAATTCGAATTAATTTCCAAATCATAAATTTGTTCTGAAATATAACCATCTGCACCTTCAGAGCCCTTACATTTTTCAATAAATTTTTTTATTTCGTTCTGAGATTGTTTAAAACCTTGAAGCACATATTTTAGACCCTTAACATAGTCCATTGTTTTTATAATTTTCATATCCTTGAATTTTTCATTAAAACAAAATAAATAATCACCCAATAAATTAAATTCTTTTTTTTCCCATTTTTTTTTTGTGTGTCTTTGAAAAAGTAATTTAGGTATATAAAATTCACAATCTTTACCAAATTTTTTTTCTAAATTTGATTTAAGAAAAAAAAGGTTCTTTCTTTCGAATTTGATTACTACCCACATTATTTTTTTAATTCTTTTTTTAATTCATCATACTCTTTCATTTTTTTTCTCATAAAATTAAGAGTAAGTTTTGTTTTTTCTGTGATGCCAGCTGGAGTTAAAACGTAGAAATAATTTACCTTATTGGGATTTTTCTTAAAGTTTTCAATCTTAATTAACCCTTTGTCTCGAAGTGCTTTCAAACAATAGTTTAACTTCCCCAAACTAAACCCAAGCTCTACAGCTAATTCTCTTTGAGTTGTATTAGGTTTTTTTTGAATTTTTCTTAAAACCTCAAAATTGTCTTGTATGCTATTTTTTTTCATTGTTCAATTATTGAACAATATAAGTTCAATTAATGAACAGTAAAGGTAAAATTCTTGCAATTTGTAGGTGTATAACGAAAGTAAACTATATCTGGTGGTTGAATTCTAAAAATTTTTTTCAGTGCATAAATCAAGCCAATTGAGCTATTAGTACTGGTCAGCTGCACGCATTACTGCGCTTCCACATCCAGCCTATCAAC
>MDTD01111593.1_pt1 | contig 10470 bp, 10 predicted proteins | sample 811221 | NCBI WGS metagenome assembly MDTD01 (sample SAMN05326646, study PRJNA326480) | marine metagenome | isolation source: seawater | place: Pacific Ocean: South West | collected 2011
TATTGATAAGAATGTTGAAAGTGTGGTCGCGTTGTCAACAGATAAATCAAGTAGTCCGATAAACCTCTATGGAGCTACTAAATTAGCGAGCGATAAACTTTTTATTGCTGGTAATTCCTACTCTGCGGGTAAACAAACCGTTTTTTCGGTAGTCAGGTACGGTAATGTAATGGGTTCAAGAGGTTCAGTAATACCTTTCTTTATGTCATTGGAAGATAATCAACCTGTGCCAATAACCGACAAAAGAATGACTAGATTTATGATTGGATTAGATCAAGCCGTCGAATTGGTTTGGCAAGCTTTTGAGGACGCGAAAGGAGGAGAGATATATGTAAGAAAAATACCCTCTATGGGTATTTGTGACATAGCTAAGGCTGTATCTCCTAGCAAAGAACAAGAATTGATTGGTATTAGGCCAGGAGAAAAGTTGCATGAACAAATGATTGGAGAAGAAGATGCACTTTTCACGTATGAATATGATAACTTCTATAAGATTTTACCTGCGATTAATAGTTGGGATAGCGATCCTGAAAGGATTGACGGAGGAAAAAAGGTATCTGAAGATTTTATTTATTCTTCTGAATCTAATTCAGAATGGATGACAGTAAATGAGTTAGAGCAATGGATAGAAACAAATAAAGATTTAATAGGAAAGATTTAGTTTCAATGATTCCTTACGGCAGGCAAGACATCACTGAAGAAGACATAGAGGAAGTAATAAAGGTTCTCAGATCTGACTTCATTACTCAAGGAGATGTAGTTCCTGCTTTCGAAAAGAAGCTCGCAGAATATTCAAAATCTAAATTTTCGATAGTTGTAAATAGTGCCACAAGCGCTTTACACATCGCCTGCAAGGCGTTGAGTGTAGGGCCTGGTGATTTAGTTTGGACTTCTGCAAATACTTTTGCAGCAAGTTCTAACTGTGCTTTATATTGCGGCGCAAATGTTGACTTTGTCGATATAGATCCTGAGACTTATAACATATCCATAGAAGCTCTTACCAATAAACTAGAAATCGCAAAGAAAAATAAAAGGCTCCCACAAGTCATCATACCAGTGCATTTATGTGGACAATCATGCGACATGCGATCTATCCACGAACTAAGCAAAAAATTTGGATTTAAAATTATAGAAGATGCATCTCATGCAATTGGAGGAAAGTATTTAGATAAACCAATAGGTAGTTGTGATTATAGTGACATAACAGTTTTCAGTTTCCATCCTGTGAAAATAATAACTACTGGAGAAGGAGGGGCCGCGCTAACAAATGATGCTATGTTAGCTAATAAGATGAAAGTTTTGAGTTCCCATGGAATAACTAGAGATATAGAAAATATGAATGCTTCAAGCGTACCTGGTCCCTGGTACTATGAACAGATAAGCCTTGGTCATAATTATAGGATGACAGAAATAAGCGCCGCTCTTGGATTGAATCAATTGAGGAGGATTGATAGATTTGTTTCAAGAAGGCACTCTATAGCTACATATTACAACCAAAAATTATCAAGTCTTCCTTTAAGAATTCCTTATCAGCACGAAGACAATTATTCTAGCTTTCATTTGTATGTAATAAGACTTGACTTAGAAGATATCAATCTTAGCTATAGCGAAGTTTACAACGAGTTACGAGACAAAGGCATTGGCGTAAATCTCCATTACATGCCCGTTTATATGCATCCATTTTATCGAAATTTAGGTTTTAAGGAGGGATATTGCCCAGAAGCTGAAAAATATGCGAAAGAATGTATAAGCATACCAATGTTTCCGGGTTTAAATGAGACAGAACAAGATTATGTGATTGATTCATTCAAAAGTATTTTAAGTTAATGAAAGTTGCTGTCATACCTGCAAGAGGAGGAAGTAAAAGAATCCCAAAAAAAAATATTAAACCCTTTTATGGAAAGCCAATGATTGCTTGGTCGATTGAGGCTGCTTTAACCTCAAAAATTTTTGATAAAGTGATTGTATCCACCGATAATTTAGAAATAGCAAGGATTGCTGAGGACTTAGATGTAGAGGTTCCTTTTATAAGGCCTAGCAACATAGCTGACGATTTTGCAACTACAACAGATGTAATTTCCCATTCTGTGCATTGGATGGAAGGCGAAGGTTTTAAGCTTGACGCTGTTTGTTGTATTTATGCAACTGCGCCTTTTATAAGAGTGGAAGATTTGCAGGAAAGTTTTCAAATTTTTGATTCAGGAGATTGGGAGTATGTCTTTACTGCTACGGACTTTCCAGCACCAATATTTCGTTCTTTCAAGATGAATGAAGATTCTGGACTTGAAATGTTTTATCCTGAATATTTTGAATCTAGATCTCAAGATTTACCTCAAGCCCTACATGATGCAGGTCAATTCTATTGGGGTAAACCATCAGCTTGGGCAAGTGGAAAACAAATCTTCGATCGACATTCAACTCCTTTGATCATACCCCGTCATAGGGTGCAGGACATTGATTCAGAAGAAGACTGGATAAGAGCAGAAAAAATGGCTAAATATATTTTGGACCACTAAACATGACGACTTCTGTTGTAGTTATAGGACTTGGTAATATTGGAATGCTTTATGATATTGATTTACCTAAAGATCAGAATGTTCTTACGCACTGTAGTGCATTTTCTCTCCATCCAGATTTTGAACTTATTGGTGCAATTGAAACCAATCCGAAGAACCGCACTTTATTCGAAAAGAAATATGAACTCCCTTCTTTCAATGATATTGAGTCTTATCTCAAGAGTCATGGCCTTGCTCCAGATATCTTTGTGGTTGCAAATCCAACAGAAAGTCACCTTTTGACCATCGAGGAAATTATTGAAGTTTCGAATCCCAAAGCGATTTTATGTGAAAAGCCACTTGCATACGACACAGATGAGGCTGAAAAAATTAAGAAAATATGTGATGACAATAATATTGAAATTTTTTTAAATTTTATAAGACGCGCAGATCCTGGAATTTTGGAACTAAAAAATCGTCTTGATTCTCACCAAATTCAAGGACCTTTTAAGTTAGTAGCTTGGTACTCTAAGGGGTTGATTCATAATGGGTCTCATTTTATTGATTTATTTGATTTTCTTTTTGGTTCTATCAGCTCATTTAAAATTATAAATCCAGGCCCAAAAAAAGGTAAAGAAGCTGAGCCTGACTTTTTAGTAGAATATATGAATGCAACAGTATTCTTCAATGCCGTGAACGCAGAACATTTTTCATATCATAAGTTTGATTTAGTTGCCTCAAATGGATTTTTATCGTACGAAGAGAATGGAAATCTGATTTGGAGAGCTGCTGAAAAGAATAAAGTATATGGCAACATACCCCTATCGGATGAAGAAGAAATTATCTTCGGTGATATGAGAAATTATCAATATAATGTTTTGAGTATGCTTAGTGAGGCGCTTAATAAAGGCGATCATTTTTTATGCGATGGTGTCTCAGGGTTACAGAACATAGCTATATTAAATAAAATTATTTCATCTATATAGGATCTTGCAATCATGGAAAAGCTAGCACTTCTTGGAGGTAAATCAGTAATCAGAAAAGAGTTTAAAAAATATAATCCATTAGGCACTGAAGAACTTGAAGCTGCAAAGAAAGTAATTGATAGCGGAGTATTGTCTCAATTTCTTGGATGTTGGCATGACGACTTTTATGGAGGTCCTAAAGTCCAAGAATTTGAACAGAAGGTTCGAAAATATTTTGGAGTAAAGCATGCCGTTACAGTAAATTCCTGGACTTCTGGTTTGGTTGCGGCAGTCGGTGCAATAGGAATTGAACCTGGCGACGAAGTAATTGTCTCTCCGTGGACTATGAGTGCTAGTGCTACTGCAATTCTTCATTGGAACGCAATACCGGTCTTTGCAGATATAGATATTGATACATATAACTTATGTCCTAATTCAATCTTAAAGAATATTTCCCCAAAAACTAAGGCAATAATGGTCGTTGATATTTTTGGTCAGTCAGCAGATATGGACACCATTATGGAAATTGCTAAGGACAATAATTTAAAGGTTATATCGGATACTGCTCAAGCTCCAGGAGCACTCTACGGGGACAGATATGCAGGAACATGCGCCGATGTTGGTGGTTATAGTTTAAATTATCATAAGCATATCCACACTGGTGAGGGCGGCATATTAGTTACAAATGATGATGAAATTGCGGAACGACTTCAGTTGATAAGAAACCATGCGGAAGTTGTGGTTGAGGATAAAGGTGTTTCTAATTTAACTAATATGGTTGGGCATAATTTTAGATTGGGTGAAATTGAATGCGCTATTGGTATAGAGCAATTAAAAAAACTCAAAGGACTAGTTGAATCAAGACAATTGCTGGCTGAGACATTGACGGCAGGCTTACAAAATTTGAAGGGATTAAAAACACCCTCTCAATTTGATAATCGAACACATGTTTATTACATCTACGCACTGCAACTGGATCTAGAAGTCTTAAAAGTTTCTAGACAAAGCATTGTTGATGCTTTGGCCGCAGAAGGAGTAATCGTCAGTTCAAGCTATCAAAATATACACCTCATTCCGATGTACCAACAAAAAATTGCCTTTGGTTCTAAAGGTTTTCCATGGAATTCTGAATTCTGTGAACGCGAAGTAGATTACTCAAAAGGCATTTGCCCAAATGCAGAATATCTGAATGATAACTCTTACATAGGTTTTGGAATGTGTGTTTATGATTTAACTATTGAAGATATAAAACTTATAATTAAATCTTTTCATAAGGTTTGGGAAAATCTAGATAACTTACGAAATATATAATGATTTGCAGAGGAGCAATAAATAATTCCACAAATGTTCATATTAAAGACTCGCCAAGAAAACACTTTAATAGATCCTCGATTGGATGATTTTGGTCTTTTCTTAAAGTTTTCATGGAAAAGAAACCAAGAGCAATTTGACAAAGATGCACAAAGCTCTTTCGCCTATTACATCTAATCTATGAATAAAATGTATTAAATCCATAAACTTTCTCATGTTCGAAGATCAATTCGGTTCAAAGATATTTCTAACACAATTTCTAAGTGAAGATATTTCTCATGAATACATTGGGTGGTTAAATGATCCAGAGGTAGTCAAATATAGTAATCAGCGGTTCTTACAGCACACATTTGAGTCTTCAGAGAAATACTTAAAAGGTTTTGAGGGTACTCCAAATCTATTCATAGCAATCAAAGATTTATCTACAAAAAAAATGATAGGGACTATGACAGCGTATATTTCTGTTCATCATCAAACTGTTGATATAGGAATAATGTTAGGCAATAAATCATATTGGGGCCAAGGAATTGGATTAGAAGCATGGAAAATTTTATTGAATTGGGCAAAAGTTTCAAAATATAGAAAGGCCACAGCTGGAGCAGCTTCAGTCAATAAACCCATGGTAAATATTATGGAGAAATCTGGAATGCAATTTGAAGGATTAAAGGTAAAACAAGAAATCATAGGTCATTCCCAAGTAGATATACTATTTTACGGAAAGTTTTTGAATGCTTGACAAAGATTCTTCTATTGCATTGATAGCCCATGATGCTGGGAGTGCAAATTTATTAATACATTTCCTCCAAGGCACAATGATTAAACCAAACAAGGTCTATGTTTCAGGACCAGCAAGAAAAATATGGCAAAACTTGGATCAATCTACTTCATTATCAAATTCTATCGAAGAAGCAATTAGTGATTGCTCAGTGGTAATTACCGGCACTGGTTGGCAAACAGATATTGAACATAGAGCAAGAACTCTATCAAACAATAAAAAAGTTTACACAATAGCTTGTTTAGATCATTGGGTTAATTATAGAGAGAGGTTTTTCTTAAATGGAGAGTTAGTTCTGCCTGACGAAATTTGGGTTTTTGACAAGTATGCTCAAATTCTTGCAAATAAAATTTTTTCTGAAACCAAGATAGTACTTCAAAATAATTTTTACCTCGAACATATGGTCAAATTAGCCAAAATGGAAGTGGAACCTGATATACCTGAATTACTCTACCTTTCGGAACCTATCAGAGATGATTGGGGAAAAGAAAATATAGGTGAGTTAATGGCATTGGATTTTTTCTTTCAAAATATTGAAAAGCTGGGATTACCTGATGATTACAATTTTGTATTTAGATGTCATCCTTCAGAGGATGAAAATAAGTATATAGATGCCTTAGACAAACAGAACATAAGCTATTCTTTTGATAATAATAATGCGGTTTCAAAGTCACTTGGAAGAGCCAAATGGGTTGTTGGTTGTCAAACCTATGCTATGGTTATAGCTTGTGCTCTTGATAGGCATGTATTCTCGTGTTTGCCACCTGCAGCACCAAAACTTGTTTTACCCTATGAAGAAATACACGAATTAAGAAATCTAAAATGAAATACTGCAAGTCTTGCATCCAGCCTGACACAAGACCAAATACCAAATTTGTGAGAAATACAATTTGCCCCGCTTGCAATTATTTTTCTAAACTCAAAGAAGTTGATTGGAATGAGAGGGCTCAAATATTAGAAGGGATAATAAAAAAATATAAGAGTAATTCTTCAAGTAAATTTGATTGTATTATTGGTGTAAGCGGAGGGAAGGATAGTGTTAGGCAAGCATTGTTTATTAGAGATAAATTGAAGGTTAATCCCTTACTTGTGTCTTTGGGTTATCCGCCTGAACAAGTCACGCAAAGAGGAGTAGACAATATTTCAAACCTTATTGAATTAGGATTTGATGTAGTGATATCTAACCCTGCCCCCCAACGATGGAAACATTTAATAAAAGAATCTTTTCAACGTTTTACAAATTGGGCAGTTTCAACTGAGTTAGCTTTGTTCAGCAGTGTTCCTCAGATTGCGATGCAATATGATATAAAGCTTATACTTTGGGGTGAAAATCCTGGCTTGCAATTGGGAGATTTAAAGACTTTAGGCAAAAACGGTTATGACGGTAATAACCTAAGAAATATGAACACTTTGAAGGGAGGCGTTCCAGAGTGGATGATTGATCTTGGATATAAAAAGAAACACCTAAATGCATATTATTATCCAAATGCCGATTTATTCGATAAGCATAACCTACAGATTGTATATTTAGGTTGGTTTTTAGGTGATTGGTCCCTAACAAATAATGGAATGTACTCAATTGCTGAGGGCTTAAAGATTAGAAAAGATCATGTCTCAAATACTGGAGATTTAAGGGGTTTATCTTCATTAGACGAGGACTGGGTCACCTTAAATCAAATGATAAAATATTATAAATATGGATTTGGTAGAGTGACGGATTATTGTAATGAAGAGATTAGAATTGGCAATATGACTAGAGAAGAAGGAATTGAGCTGGCTAGTAAATACGATGATTCCTGTAGTAATGAATACATAGAATCCTTTTGTGAATATATAGAGATTACGCCTGATAAATTTTGGAAACAAGTTCGTTCATCTGTAAACAAAGAGTTATTTGAGGTTAAGAAAACAGGAGAAATAGTTAAAAAATTCGAAGTTGGCAAAGGTTTATGAAGAAAATTACTGTGGGAATAGTTGACTACGGCTTTGGGAATATTTCTTCTTTGTATGGATGCCTTATGTCATTAGGATTTAGCGTAAATGTCTCCAGTAAGAAATCTCTTTTACGTAAGAGTGATATTTTATTTCTACCCGGTGTCGGCGCTTTTGATTCTGGCATGAAATCAATTAATCAAAAAAATTTGGTAGAGTTTATTCAAAGATACCATGCTAGTGGAAAACCCATAGTCGGAATCTGTCTTGGAATGCAGCTACTATTTTCCTCCTCCGAAGAGGGTCAAGCCATCAAAGGTCTTAGTCTACTACCAGGACGTATAACTAGGATTAAAACAGAATCAGCACATATAGGCTGGAACAAGATCAATATCTTAAAGAAAAGATCCTTTTTTAAGGAATATGATCAAAAACACTTTTATTTCAATCATACTTATTCTTTTAGTGGTTCCAGGAAAATAGTCACTGCAAATGCAGAAATTTCTTCAAAGAATGAAGAAGTTTCATCTATCGTTAGAAAAGGAAATATAGTCGGGCTGCAGTTTCATCCAGAAAAGAGTCAAAAAAACGGAGCTGATCTTCTTAATGCCATAATTATGGATGCTTATAATGCTTAAAAAAAGAATAATAGGCTCCATAACAGTTTTAAATGGATGGGCTGTTCAGTCCTTTAGCTACAATCAATATCTTCCATTGGGTAGGCCAGAAATAGTAGCGCAAAATCTCGATAGATGGGGAGCGGATGAAATACTTGTGCAGTGTATAGATAGATCCAAATACTCTACAGGCCCTGACTTTGAAACAATATCAAAAATAGCTGGTGCTGGGATAAATACACCATTTATTTATTCAGGTGGTATAAAAAACCATCTCGATGCTATTGACGTAATTAAACTAGGTGCTGACAGGATAATGTTTGATGCACTTTTAAATTACTCATTAGATGAAATTGCAAATTCTTCAATTATTCTAGGTTCTCAAGCTCTGATTGGATGTGTGCCGCTAAAAACACATCTTGGAAAAATCTACAGGTTCAATTACCTCACAAAAAAAATAGAGTTGCTGACAAAAGAGTTCCTTGAAAAGATCTATTCTGCTTCAATCTCAGAATTACTTCTTGTTGATTACTTAAACGAGGGAACTAATAAAGCTTTTGACCTTAAAATTTTGCAATCAACACTAATAAAAGAAATAGAGATACCAATAATATTATTTGGAGGAATAAGCACTCATAAAATAGCTAAGCAGATTTTAACAAAAGAAAATGTTGCTGGAGTAAGCATAGGAAACTATTTATCCTATAAAGAAAACTCTATACAAACTTTAAAATATAACCTCGATATTCCATCTATAAGAAAACACAATTTTCATAATGTCTGATGTAAGTACTGAAGTCCAAGAATGTAGGAGATGTCTTTATACATCAATGCATCCTCTTGGAATAACATTCAATGAGGAAGGTGTTTGTTCTGGCTGTCTTATACATGAAGAAAAGGATACCTTAGATTGGGATAAAAGATTCGAATTACTTAAAAGAATTATTGAGCCTTATAAAAAAGCAAACAACCAATATGACTGCATTGTTCCTATTACAGGAGCCAATGATTCATATTTTATTGTTCATATCGTAAAGAATATTTTAAAGTTAGAGCCACTTCTTGTTACTTATAATAAATACTTTAATACACCTCTTGGGGTTCGAAATCTTGCCAATTTAAGGATTAAGTTCGATTGTGATTTGCTAACTCAAAATATAAATCCTTTATCAGTTAAAAAAGTTACAAAACATACTCTTAGAGAATATGGAAGCATATATTGGCCATGTTTAGCGGGTCATACAGTCTTTCCGGTTCAGACTGCTGTTAGATATAAAATTCCTTTGATCATTTGGGGTGCTCATCAAGGATTAGAGCAAGTGGGCATGTTCTCACACCTTCATGAAGTGGAAATGACCAGGAGATATCGTAAGGATCATGATTTATTTGGTATTGAAGCTGATGATTTAATTACAGATTTTAGTACCCTTACAGAAGATGATATTTGGCAATACCGTTATCCCGATTTTTCAGAAATTCATTCTCAGGATGTCAGAGGAATATACCTAGGAAACTATATAAGATGGGATCCTAAGGCTCAACATGAATTAATGATCAAAAAATATGACTATAAGACATCACAATTTCATAGAACTTTTGATAAATATGATCATGTGGATTGTTATAACTATATGGATCTTCATGACTACATAAAATTTCTCAAGACTGGATATTCAAAAGTCACTGATCATGCTTGTAGAGAAATTCGACATGGTAGATTGTCTAGAGAACACGCACAAAGGCTTGTAAAAAAATATGAAACGAGGAAGCCTAAATTTTTAAATGAGTTTTGTGATTGGATAAATATAGACAAGACAGGATTGGAATTTATATTGAATCAACATAGAAACAAATTAATCTGGGACGAGATTGAACCAAATATTTTTAAAAGAAAAAAAATAAGAAAACTCACTGAACTCAAAGAAAATAAAAAATTTGGAGAAAATATTGAATTCATAGAGAACGCATCTATTAATTTGAATTCTGATACTAAATACATAACTGTAGGAAAAGGATACCCTGTATAATCAAAGTTTAGATCAGAATACAATGATTATCTTCAAGTCCAAGACCTCATACCTATTCGCTAAATTCATACTATTTTATAAATTGGAAAAAATTCATTGGTACAGGAATGAATAATTGGTTTGTTTATCTTTCGGTCTTTGAAGAGCTATATGACAAAGTAGTAGAAGAGGTTATTGAAAGTGAAAATTTTAATAAACCTGCAGGCGTCCTTTATAACAAATCGCAAAAAAAAGAAGTAAATGTTGAGAACTACACCCAATTAGATTCCTTTTCGGATTTAATACAGCAAAGTTTTACTCACAAACCTGATTTAGAATTTATCAAGAAATTAGAGAGAGACTATGCGA
>MDTD01092741.1_pt1 | contig 10469 bp, 3 predicted proteins | sample 811221 | NCBI WGS metagenome assembly MDTD01 (sample SAMN05326646, study PRJNA326480) | marine metagenome | isolation source: seawater | place: Pacific Ocean: South West | collected 2011
ATTAATGGCAATTGCTGTTTCGTTGGAGGTAATAGTTGATTCAACATCGTCAATATCTCCTAAGGATAATTTACCTGCGACGGTTAAATCGCTATTAAGAGTCACCTCTGATGAAAAGTAAGTTGCACCTGTTACAGTGCCACCATCGAAAGTTCCGCTTCCGCCCAAAGAATTAAAAAAATCTTCCTCTGAACCAGTGTTTCCCTCAGCTAACCAAACTTCATATGCAGATAAGCCATCAATACCATCGACACCTGCAAGTGAATTTAAAAAATCTTGTGATGATCCTGAGTTTCCTTCATCTATCCAAATATCGTATGCCGACAGACCGTCGATGCCATCAATACCTGAAATAGAGTTTAAAAAATCTTGTGATGATCCAGAGTTTCCTTCAGCTATCCAAATATCGTATGCCGACAGACCGTCGATGCCATCAATGCCTGCAAGTGAATTTATAAAATCCTGTGATGATCCAGAGTTTCCTTCAGCTATCCAAATATCGTATGCCGACAGACCGTCGATGCCATCAATACCTGCAAGTGAATTTAAAAAATCTTGTGATGATCCAGTATTGCCTGAATTAAGCCATATTTGATAAGCTGACAATCCATCTATTCCATCGATACCATCTGCGCCATTACCAACTGAATTTCCATTCCATAATAACTCACCATTGTTGTTGCTTAATACTGTACCGTTAAGAGTAAGCTCTCCTGCCAGCGCTAAATTTGCTGCCATTGAAACATTGTTATTGAAGGTACTTAAGCCAGCAACAGTCAAACTATCGTTGAGAGTAACTGCTGATTGAAAAGTTGTAGCACCACTGACTACACCTCCAGAAAAAGCTGGAGTTGCATTATTTTGTTGAAATTTATTAAGACTCTTTAGATTAGACTTAAAAGTTGAGCACTGCTGATAAGTATAGTTTTCAGCTATACAAAAATTATTTATTTCTTTTTCTAGTTCTGAATTTTTATCTTCAGAAAAAACAAATAAACTTAAAGATAAAACTAGCAGTCCTTTGTAAATCAAATTATTTACTTTATTCAAATTTTATATCCTTCTCTTCAACACATATAAGCTGTGCCCTAACAATTGGCGGTTGATTGGGTGTTTGATTTGGCGTTAACACAACCATAGAGCCATCAAGCTTATTCAATATATTTGTATAGGCAGTATTACCCACAAAATTTTCCCAGACATAATTAAATTTGTTAGAAACTAAAAATTTGTATGTAGCTGAATCGTCTATAGTTATAGTCTTTTCATTTGTATCAACCTGTAATTTTATCTCTACTCGAGTGTTGTCGTTGGTAAGACCAGCGCAATAAATATCTATATTTTGCGCTGAAGCTGTACATGAAATAAGAAGTAATAAGATGTATATATTTTTCATAATTTTAATCAATAAACTTTCCAAGTAATTCATATTAATATCAATTAGGCCCGATGTTTGGATTTATTAGGTCTAATTCGATTCCTTTAACTATTTGGTTTTTAGCCAACCTTTGTAAAACAGATTCAGTTTCTCTGATGTTGTTTACTTTATAAACGCCAAGATTGATTTGAGGTAGACTTTTTACATAAACTAGATCGTTTTGAGCAGCAAAATTTGCAAAATTTGTAAGCTCAGAGAATCTGATATTAATTGTACCGTTATAAAATTTTATAGCTTGATCGGCTCCTATAACAACAATATATCTTTCTTGTTGAGCAAGCTGATTAACGACTAAATTAAGCTGATCCGCTTCATATTCAAAAAGGTAATTACCAATCTTTTCAACGTTCAAGTTTTCGTTGTTCTGATTCTTTTTCACCGCAACTGAATCAAAAAAATATTGATATTCGATAGATTCTCTTGTTATTGATGTTGCCTGGGAAAAGTTTTGAGCAGCCGTTTTTACAGTAAGCTCTTGTGCATTCAAGCCATTATTCATCAAAACTAAACTAAAAATTAAACTAAATATTCTTATCTTCATAGGCTACCTCCAAATTTACCATACTTAAAAAAAAACATAAAATTAAACCATCTCTCCTAATGTCCATAAATAACATACCCAAAACCTTTTAATGTCCCAGCTGTCCCGTCCTCAGCATAATCTATAACTTCAAGAGTCCAGGTACCAGTCATTTGCTCACCATAAAAAGCATTCACACCTATTCCAAACCATAAAGCACCAGGGTTTGAGCCAAGATTTGTATACGGTTGCATAATATTAGCTGTTGTTCCTAAAGGTGAAGTTAGCCTTAAGCCTACAGTCCTAGGATTTGGATGATCAAGATTTACGACTACACGGATAAATTCAACAAAATCTGAAGAACCAGCTGGTGCTGTAATTGAAATTTGATTGTAGCCAACTGCACCAAAGTCTGGTAGTGGTGATGTATTTCCCTGTAATATCTGAGTTTCAGTAACTAAGGAGCCTAATGGATATGTATATTGTTCTGCTTGTTCTACTGCACCTCGAGCATTAATTTTTCCGAAACCGTACCAATTATGGAAATCATACCCAGCGTAATTTTCAACCCATTCATATTGAGGTATGCCTGCAAGTGTTGTAGTCCTATTATCATCGATTTTATGCGCGGTGAGGGCAAGTATATGTTTTACGTCTCGCCAACTGAGGTTTGGATTAGCTTGCAACATTATAGCCACTACACCTGCGACTGTCGGTGCTGCCGATGATGTCCCATTAAAATTAGAGGTGTAATCACAATTTGGATTTTCTGCATACCCACCACTATTATTGTTGAAGATATTAGCTTCTTGTCCACCATTAGCCCCGACATATCCATTCGTACAGCCAGACTGATCTGTTGTCATAATTGCTGGTCCTTCTGAATTTGTACCAGCAACGTTCCACCCTAAACCACTATCATATCCATATTCTCCACCGAAACCTGAGATCCACACACTTGGACCTGGCGTTGAGTAAGATGATTTAACTTGATTAGCTCCTAAAGCAGCTACTTGAATCATGTAAGGCAGTGAATGTACTGGGGATATGCTCGTTTCAGTACATGCAAGTTCTACACCATCATTTATCCACCAAGACGATTGATCGCCACATGAACCAAAAGTCGATGTATTTGTGTGAAAACCATTTCCGCTAGATTTAATAAACAAGCCACCCAACCCGTTTCTATGAGATTCTGTAGCAGTTTTTAGAGCGTCGTTTGTACCAGAACCACCAACCTCATCTCCATAAGACCAATTCAATGCATACGAACCTTCATATCCTATGCCGTAACTCAGATTAAATATATCAGCTACCACACCACCTGGTGGATTGATTCCCCAAGATTCGTATTCATCAGTAGCACCTTGAGATTCAAGAAAGTTGTATCCAATCAATGACGAATCTGGCGCAACGCCTCTACCACCAATATTATTCCAACCGACTGAATTAATGATACCTGCCACACTGGTACCATGATCACCGTTAACAGCAGATCTTGTTGGATCAGTATCTTGGCCAACAAAGTCCCAAGAACCAGCAACAACATTAGCTGCTAAGTCTGGATGAGCAATTTCTAAACCTTCATCAACAACACTCACTAAGACACCATCACCAGTACAACCCTTTTCCCAATTGGGAGCACCAGGACCACAATTAAGATTAATCCCTGTGATAACACTATCAACGTTCAAATCAAAACCTGCTGCACTTGGGCCTGACGCAAAGTTCTTTTGACCGTAATTATGTAAATGCCATTGATGTTTATAAAGAGGATCAGTTACTACATTGACAGTGATGGTGGCTGGTTCAGAGTATGCAGTACCGTCATAGGCTCGGTAAGTGAATGTATCAGTATAAAAGTAATCGGCAGTTGTTGAGTAGTAAGTATATTCGTCCGTAGAGTATCCAACGGTCCATCCACTCGCTGGCTGTTCATAATCATAAGTTAGACTATCGCCATCTGCATCAGTAGCTGAAGCTGTAATGTCTATTGAATTGGTTTGTCTAGGCATCAGTAAGAGAGTGTAACTTTGGTCTGCAGCAACTGGAGCACTATTACCACCACCACCACCTTCATTAACGTCATTGATATCAACAATGACGCCTCTGGTAGTATAATTCTGACCATCACTAGCCGTTACATCCGCAGTATATCTATCTTTAGTTTCATAGTCTGGAGCCGTGTTGAAAGTCATGACACCTGATGCTGGTCCAATAGAAATTTCTGATCCTGTAATTGAATAGGTTACTGAATCGCCATCTGGATCTGTAGCACTCATTGTGCCAATAGCTGTTTGGTTTTCATCGGCAGTAAAATAGAATCCCGAGGTCCATTGAGGAGCATTGTCATTTGCATTATTTACATTAACAGTGATATTTTGGACATCTGAGTAAACTCCATCACTGGCTGTTACAGTTGCAGTATAGGTTGATTTAGTTTCATAGTCCGGAGCTGTGTTGAAATACAAGTTACCTGATGAGGCGCCAATAGAAATTTCTGATCCAGTAATTGAGTAGGTAATTGGATTATTATCTTGGTCAGTTGCGGTTACTGTACCAGCATATACATAGTTTTCATCAATACTGAAGTTCGGTGATGAAGTAATGACTGGTGCATAATCATTAGTAATGGTTCCGCCTCCATAAACAATTATGCCCCAATTCAACAATGTACCATCTGTGCCATCATTAACGTAATCAATCATTTCTAGCACCCAATTACCTGTCATTTCTTCACCATAGAAAGCGTTTACACCAATAGGGAAATAGAGCGACGCTGGATTGGTGCCTAAATTGGTGAAGGGTTGCATGATGTTTACTGTTGTTCCCTGTGGTGATGTTAATCTGAAACCCACAGAATTTGGAATTGCATGATCCATCTTGATAATCACACGTACGAACTCTATAGAGTTGTTTGAACCAGCTGGCGCAGTGTACGCGATAGCATCTGTGTTGACTCCATAAATAATGGCTTCTGGTTCCATTTGTGTTTTAATTGTGGCCAGACTCAATAAGTTTTCTAAGTTTGTTGAGTAATTTTCTGCCATGGAGATAGCTTCTGCAGCATCGATTTTTCCAAAACCATACCAGTTATGGAAATTATAACCAGCTGCGTTGGTAACCCAATCATATTGAGTTGTGCCGTTATAAGAAGTAGTTCTGTTGACATCGATTTTATCCGCGCTTGAAGCAAGTATATGTTTTACGTCTCGCCATGTAAGGTTTGGATTGGCTTCCAACATAAGCGCTACCACGCCGGCCACTGAAGGCGCTGCCGATGATGTCCCATTGAAAGTAGAGGTGTAATCGCAATTTGGATTTTCTGCATATCCACCAGTATTATTATTGAAAAGATTTCGCGGTGAGCCAGCATTCGCTCCAACATAACCATTCGTACAGCCAGATTGATCTGTTGTCATAATAGCTGGGCCTTCAAATGCTAGACCTGCAACGTTCCATCCTAGACCACTGTCATATCCATATTCTCCACCGAAACCTGAAATCCAGACACTTGGACCTGGTGTTGAGTAAGAAGATTTTGTTTCATTAGCTCCTAAAGCAGCTACTTGAACCATATAAGGTAAAGAATGCACGGTGGATATGCTGGTTTCAGTGCAGGAAAGCAAAATACCTGATGCAGCTAATGTTGAATCCTCACCACATGAACCAGAAGACGACGTATTTGTATGGAAACCATTTCCGCTAGATTTGATATATAGAGCGCCTAGCCCATTTCTATGCGATTGGGTACCAACTCTGAGAGCGTCTTGTGTGCTTGAACCACCAGTCTCATCTCCAATACTCCAATTTAGCCCATAGGTTGTCTCATAACCTTGGCCATAACTTAGGTTATATACATCAGCTACGACACCACCCGGTGGGTTCACACCCCAGGATTCGTATTGGGTGTTACCGCCTTGATGATCAAGCCAGTTGTAACCAATTAGTGATGCTTCTGGTGCTACACCCCTACCACCAATGTTGTTCCAACCAACTGAATTAATGATACCCGCTACACTGGTGCCATGATCACCATCATTAGCTGGTCTTGTTGGGTCGTTGTCTTGGTCACCAAAATCCCAAGAACCAGGCACAATATTATCGACTAGGTCTGCGTGGGCAATTTCTAAACCTTCATCAACAACGCTTACTAAAACACCAGACCCGGTATAACCATCTGCAATCACAGTATCAACATTTAAATCAAAACCTGCTGCACTTGGACCTGACGCAAAGTTCTTTTGACCGTAATTATGTAAGTGCCATTGATGTTGATATAGAGGATCGGTTTTGAGGCTGACAGTGATAGTTGCTGGATCAGAGTAAGCAGCACCATCAAAAGCTCTAAAAGTAAAGGTATCAGTTTGCGCAGTATCAACACCCGAATTCGTCTGATAAGTGACATTGGATCCGCTGAGACCTAAACTGCCTTGGCTTGGGTATGAAACAATTGAATAAGTCAGACTATCGCCATCGGCATCGGTGGCAGTCAATGGAATGACTTTGGCTGTTTGATCCTTTGGTAACAAGTTCAAGTCATGGCTTGCCGCTACGGCTACTGGTGTATTATTACCAGGCCCCTCATTTACGTCAGTGACATTAACAGTAATAGTTTGCGTTGGGGCGAAAGTGCTATCACTTACAGTTACTGTTGCCGTGTAAGTCGATTTAGTTTCATAATCTGGTGCCGAATTGAAAGTGAGCACTCCTGATGTAGAGTCGATAGATATTTCGTTACCAGAAATTGAATATGTTAAAGAATTTAAGTTGCCATCCGCATCGGTGGCTGTCACTGTACCAATAGCTGTTTGGTTTTCAGCAGCAGTAAAAGTATTGCTAGAAGTAAAGACAGGGGCATTATCATTCGCATTAAGAATATTTATAGTTACGGTGGAAGACGTTGTTGGAGTATTTACATTATCTGTACCAGTTACTGTAAAAGTGTATTGTGATTTAGTTTCGTAATCTGCCCCAGTAGTGCCGATATGGAGAAAACACTTAGCATCATTAACTTGTCCTGTTCCAGGGGTACGAATCTCAGGGAATGTGCTAGCTGAGCAATTATAATAATTGTTAGGATCTGTAGGCTCGTCGGCATCATCCATATAAAAGGCTGCTACTCGCGTTGTATTTTCATATGCATTAATGGTCCATGGCTCAGAATACCTTATAAAAGACCCACCATCTGCAAGAGGTTCAAGGGCATAAAAGGTAGGTGAATTGTCATTTAGATTGTTTAAAGAAACTGTAATGTTTTGAGAGCTTGAGTTAGTGCCATCACTTGCAGTTACAGTTTCCGTGTAAGAAGGTTTTGTTTCATAATCTGGATTCGAGCTGAAAGTAAGCACTCCTGATGAAGGATTGATGAGTATTTCTGAACCAGAAATAGAGTAAGTAATTTCATCACCATCTGGATCCGAGGCTGTCACTGGACCAATAGCTGTTTGGTTTTCATTCACAGTAAAGTTCTCGTTGGAGGTAAATATTGGTGAGCTTGAATTAACATCATTTACATTAATAGTAATGGTTTGATTAACGGAATTTTCCCCATCTGAAGCAGTGACAACTACGCTATAAGAAGCTTGTTCATCATAATTTGCTGGCGAAACAAAGCTTAATATTCCACTTGTAATGCCTATATTAAAATAGCTTGCATCGGCACCGCTTAAATTAAAGCTTATGGAATCGCCATCAGCATCAGTAGCTTCAATCGTAGTAACATCTGTTTCATTTTCATTTACAGTAAATGTATCACTTGAGACTATTACTGGATTATTATCATTTAGATTATTGATTGCTATCAGCAATGTTTGAGAGGCAGTTTCGTTACTTACTGTGTCTGTTACAGTTAAACCAACAGTGTAAGATGATTTAGTTTCGTAATCTGGAGCATTATTAAATGTGAGAACACCTGAATTATTTATTGATATAGCCGCTTCATCTTGACCTGAGAGTTGAAATGAATTGTTGGTACAATTTGCTGCAACTGTTACCGAACCAATCGCTGTTTGATTCTCATTTGCACTGAAATTTGGCGAGGAAGAAATTGCTGGACAATTTTCATCTGTACCAAATACTACTTTTGTCCTGTCTTCACCAAAAGCACTTACTAATTCTTGGTTGCTGAGCTTGTTGTCATTAAGTGCATTATCAACAACAAAGAAAAAATCAACCTGATAGATTCCATCAGGAGCTCCTCGTGGAAGCTTTATATAAGCAACATTGTCAAAAGAACCTATTGGCTGAGCAATAAAGTTATCACTGTCATAATTACCTATACCAGGCGATTGAATCCTCACATACTGCCTTCTTAGCTCAGTATTTCCTGTTGCGCCGTTATTGATATTAGTTTCAATCGTGAGTATTTTTCTGGAATCACTGTCAATGTAACCGCTAAGTTTGAAATCGGTCAATTCAGGAGTATGCGTGTCTTCAATAGGATTATTGATGGTGATCGTATGAGCACCAGTAAAACTGCCGAGGTCATCGCCAGTTCCTCTATGCGTAGTTCTGTTCCCAGCTGCGTCGTACAGACGTAAGGAATCTACAGTATAAGTCCCAGATGCTGTTTTTGGATCAAGCACCCAGGCGAAGTCTGCTTTGAATGGAGAAGATTGTAGGTCCAGCACAGCCCAATCTGAGACAATACCGCCCCCACCGTCATAATTTGGACTTTTTAGACCACCAGCAGCCCTCGAAAAGTCGTTTTGAGCATCAGAGACACTAGCTTGAAAGGAGACTACTATATTAGTATTTGGATTTGAGTCGATTCCTGAAACTCCTAGATTTTGAATGGAAATCAACTCAGGCTTTACTTCGTCTGCTACAGGGTTTGTTAAATTCACTGAAGTTTGATAACCCTTACTAATTAATAAGTCCTTTGAATAAATATAGGTACCATCATTTGAAATTAGTTTTACTTGTTTTACTTCCCAAGTTCCACTTGGAGCGTTGGCGGGCAAATTAAATCTATGATCGTAATCATGAACATAATTTGAAGGAGATAATGGTTGCTGAGAAGTCCAAAATTGTTCTTCACCTTTAGTGATTAATAATTGTGCTTCATGTGAATTAGTGTAACTGTCAACCTCCATACTTATATCGATTGCAGGAGCAGAAGATAAAGTGCCATCTATACCGGTTAAAGAAAAGGCAATAATATCCTCGTCATAATTTGAAACATTAACTGTAAAATCACCTGAACTACTTTTGTCTGACGGCTCAGCATTTGCTGTAGAATTTTCTAGTGCTTCAAAGTTGTCGTTAATAAGAACTTTAATTCTATATTTGTTATCGTAATTCTTATTAAGGGGTTCTTCATAGTCAGGTAAATTCTTAAATGACAATCTGCCGTCAGCAGATATCTCAAATAAGTGAGCATCTTCACCCTCCAATGCAAAAAAGACTTGATCTCCCTCGGGATCATACACATTAAACTTATAAACAAATAGTTCATTTTCTTGCACATCTGATTCAGGAATATAATTCGTGAATTCAGGGGGGAAATTTTTGATTGGTGTCGGGCTTGGTTTTATTGGGTCAGGGATAGGGTCTGGTCCTGGTATCGGTAGTATTGGATCAGGAGTAGGAACGGGAAAAGGATTAGGGCCTGAAATTATTGGATTAATTGGGTTTGGTAAAGGTTCTATTGGTGGAAAATTATTTACAAGAAGCTTTTCTCCGTTAGATTTTAGTGCGTGCCAGTCATCATTCAATCCCAAACCTCTAGTATCAGTATCACTTCTATCCCCAATAAACTGGTAGATCGGTCTGTTGTTTATTAGTACCTCATTCTTTGAATTTATTTTTATTTCTGCGCTTATATTTGGGGATACAAAGAATTGATTTAGATTATTATATGTTGTGACTATTGGCCAATTACTTCCAATATACGTAGCATTTCCATTTTGTTTATCTTGAGAAAAAACGTATATAGTTTTCCTGTCTTTCTGAGGCATTCCCCCATTTGTCTCTGATTCATTTGCACCAGTTACTTGCAAAATATCGTAACAATCTCCTTCAACACATATGTTTATCGTTTCAAAGGTTAGAGCATTATCTTCGGTGGTCTGAAAGTATTTTTGATCAATTGAAATCTCACTATGGGAGAACGGAATCGGGTATAAAAGAATTAATAGACTTAAATACTTAAGCTTATTTTTGTATTGAATCAATTAGTAAGTTCTCCTAATAAGATTATGCACATATTTTGCACACAAATAAATAAGAAAACCTAAACAAAAACAGACTTATTTGAGGAAGATATGCAACTAACCAGAAGTGGAAGATGTTGTGGTTGAACCACCACCACCTGATGATGTAGTAGTTGTTGTTGTGCCTGGTGCAGGTGTTGGCTCAGGTGTTGGTTCTGGAGTTGGCTCGGGTGTTGGTTCTGGAGTTGGCTCGGGTGTTGGGGCTGGTGTTGGAGCTGGTGTTGGAGCTGGTGTTGGAGCTGGTGTTGGAGCAGGAGAATCATCGTCATCAGAGAGTAATTCGTTTGCACCAATA
>MDTD01047877.1_pt1 | contig 10468 bp, 13 predicted proteins | sample 811221 | NCBI WGS metagenome assembly MDTD01 (sample SAMN05326646, study PRJNA326480) | marine metagenome | isolation source: seawater | place: Pacific Ocean: South West | collected 2011
CATCTGGTCCCGTATTAATCTTTTTAATATGAACTTTTAAAATTGCTTCTCTACCTAGAATATCAGGATTTGGAACCACAACCTGTCTATCAAATCTACCTGGTCTTAAAAGTGCTGGATCTAAGACATCTGGTCTGTTCGTAGCTGCAATTAAAATTATACCTTCATTTGTATCAAAACCATCCATTTCAACAAGAAGCTGGTTTAATGTTTGCTCTCTTTCATCGTTCCCACCGCCCAAACCTGCTCCACGGCTTCTTCCTACTGCATCTATTTCGTCTATAAAAATAATACAAGGTGCATGTTTTTTACCTTGTTCAAACATATCTCTTACTCTTGACGCTCCTACACCAACGAACATTTCTACAAAGTCCGAACCTGAAATTGTAAAGAATGGTACGTTAGCCTCGCCTGCAATAGCTTTGGCTAATAAAGTTTTTCCAGTTCCTGGAGGTCCAATTAATAAAGCGCCTTTAGGTATTTTGCCACCTAATCTTCTAAATTTTTTTGGGTCTTTTAAAAAATCAACTATTTCCTCAACCTCTTCTTTAGCTTCTTCTATTCCTGCAACATCATTAAATGTAACTTTTCCTTGAGCCTCTGTAAGCAACTTGGCTTTAGACTTTCCAAATCCCATTGCGCCGCCTCTTCCACCTTGCATTTGACGCATGAAAAAAATCCAAACACCAATTAATAAAAGCATCGGAAACCAAGATAATAATACACCAAGTAGAGAAGGCATTTTGTCCTCTGTAGGTGAAGCAACTATGTTTACTCCTTTTTCTGAAAGTTTGCCAACTAACTCCGGGTAGTTTGGTGAATATGTACTAAATTTTGATCCATCTGACATTGTTCCTTTAATGTTGCTTCCTTGAATTTCAACTTGAACAACTCTACCTGCATCGACTTCTTGTAAAAATTTTGAAAAAGCAATTTGCTCGTTCTGAACTCTTGCGCCCCTAGGATCCTGAAAGAGATTAAAAAGTCCAATAGATAAAAGGACTATTAAACCCCACATAATTATATTTCTAAAATTCATAATATATAATTAAGTACTTTTTAAAATTAAACAAGGCTATTTTGAGGTTAAACAAATGTTTAAAATGTGGCAATTTGTACCTAATTTGATACTTTATGGGTTATTTTCCGACTCTCTTTGTTTCCTTTGAGACATAAATAAAATTTCTCTTTTTTTCAAACAAACATCCGCCTAAAGTAAATTTCTTTAATTTTTTAGACTCAAATCGATTAATTAAATTTAAAACCTTATAGGACCTTGGGGGATAATAAGAATTTACCCTATTTTTTACAATTTTATTTATTATTCGAAATTTGATTTCATCAGGCTGTTTTCTAAAATTAACAAGATCAAAAACTGTACAATCTTTACCGAATTTAACAAATTTTTTCAAAGACTTTAATACATAAAAATTTATTGCCTCTTTAGTCTTAGATATATTTCTTATTGAATGAGCTATGTTCTCAGAACTTAAACCTTTATTTTCAAGAATTTTTTTTAAATTTCTAATATTTGTTCTTAAAAATTTTTCATTTTTATTTGTAGGATCTTTAAAAGTTTTGCCAAATACTTTTTTTGCAACATAAGTAAGTTCTTTTTTTGTAGTATTGAGAAATGGTCTTAAAAGATAAATTCCTCCATTAATTTTTGACTTTTCATTCATAGAAGATAAACCTTCAACTCCGCTTCCCCTAGACAGCCTTATAAAAAAAGTTTCAATTTGATCATCTTGATGATGTGCGGTTAAAAGAAATTTAGATTTGACCTTTTTGCAATATTTGGTGAGCAAACTATATCTTGCATCCCTAGCATTTTTTTGGAAATTTTTTGTAATTTTTTTCTTATTTGTTAATATTTCTAATTTAATTCCTATTTTATTTAATATTTTTTTTAATTTTTTTGTTTCATAAGTGGAGCTTTTTCTAATTTTATGATCAACAATTGTAAAAAAAAACTTATACTTTTCGCTATATTTTAATAAAATACAAAGACCAGCCAAGGCCATACTATCTGGTCCGCCAGATACAGCAACGGTAAATGAATTATTTTTTTTAAAATTTAGTAATGTTTTTTTTAATTTAAGATAATTTTCTAGTATTTTCTTATCAGAAAGATAATTTTTAAACTTTAGAACACTTAAACTTTTTCTTTTCATACTCGGCTTTTTGTAACACAGACTGGCTAGCTTTTGGATATTCTTTTTTCACTCCTAAAATCATTAGACATCCTTGTTCTTTTTCTCCCATTTGGACCAGCGTGCTTCCGAGCTTGAGTAAATTTATTGGGGCTTTTTTACTTTTTGGATAATTTTGATATCCATCTAAATATGCAGCAGCAGCATCTTGATAAAGTTGTCTAACTCTAAATGTTTCTCCGTACCAATATTGCGCACTACCAGCTAATTCATTGTCTTTGTTCTTATCAATAAATTCTCTTAAAGCAAACTCAGCTGTTTCATAATCTCCAACTTTAATAAAACTTACTGCAAATTCATATTGTTCTTTTGCAGACTTGTTAGGCAGTAAAGATTTTATTGGTTTTTTTTCCGTTACTACCAATCCTGCAGTTTCTACTGATTGTGTTTGTTGTACTTCATTATTATTTGTAGCTAATTCTGCGCTTGAAATTGAACCAAGATCTTGCGGTAAATCTGTACCAGGTAGCCTTTTCTTTTTTTTAGAAATTGATTTTTTTGGTGCTTCAGAGTTTTCTAAATCACTGAATCTTAACTGGTTATCAGATTGTATTTTAGTTATTCTGCTCGACAGCTTATCAATTTTAAAATTGATTTCTTCATACTTGTTGGTTAAGTCTTGAAACTGTTCCTCAATGTCATTGAGTTTTAATAAATGTCTGGTTAAAACATCTTCATTAATAGAATTGGGAGAAAGTTTAACCGGCTTCATCTCTGAAGTTTTGTAGAAAGCTTTTTCTAAAGTTTTTAGATCTGCACTAATTTTTTCAATTTGTTGAACAACATTTGATATATTTTCGTCCGCTATTAGATAGACATTAGATTGTAAAAAAAGAAATATAAAAAAAATAATTTTAAAGAAATAATTTTTTATAATTAGAATCATAATTTTATTTATTGATAAAAAATGGCAAAAAAAAGACCCTGTTATTTTTCAATAATAACAGGGTCTTTAGTATTCTAAATATTATTTAGCCTTGATTGTTACAGATCTTCTGTTTTGAGACCAGGCTAAAGGATTTGATGCAGGATTTACTGGTTTTTCCTTTCCGTAACTAATTACGTTAATTCTTTTTCCAGAAATACCGTATGTCATCAAATAATCTTTTGCTGCATTTGCTCTTCTCTCTCCTAACGCTAAGTTGTACTCTCTTGTACCTCTTTCGTCAGCATGACCCTCCACTGTAACTGAAAGGTTTTTGTTTTTTCTAAGATAAGTTGCTTGTTTTCTCAACGTATCTCTCGCAGCTGTTGTTAAACTTGATTTATTTGTTGCAAAGAATATTCTGTCCGGAACTCCCGAAGCTAAATATTCAATAGTATCTTTTCCAGTATATACGTCCCCTGAAAGATCACCCTTTTTTGCAGTAGAGCAAGCCGAAAGGATCAATAGACCGAAAAGAACTAATACTAGATTTCTTAGCGCTAAGTTAAATTTCATATAATCTCCTAAATATTAAGGTTATTTAAATATTTCAAATTTATTTGGATTTTGCAAGCTCAAATTGTGAAGAAAACACCATTACTTTGATAATAATGAGGACCAAGATGGGTCGGATGCATCTGTTTCGGTTTTTACTCTTCTTTCATTATACCCAGTAATATCAATAGACCATAATTTTGCTGAAAATCCTTTTCCAGTCTTATCTGCTTTTGTTTCTCTATAAAATATTAAAACTCTACCATTTGGAGACCATGAAGGTGCTTCTTGATAAAAGTTTTCTGTTAGCAAACGTTCTCCGGTACCATCGGATCGCATAACCCCTATATAAAACCGTCCTTTTCTTACTTTGGTAAAAGCGATTAAATCTCCTCTAGGTGACCATACTGGTGTCCCATAAATTCCTTTACCGTGAGTAATTCTCTTAACTCCAGATCCATCACTTCTCATAACATAAATTTGTTGAAGACCACTTCTATCTGAATTAAATGCAACATATTTGCCATTGGGTGAATAAGATGGCGATGTATCTATTGAGGGATGTTTAGTTATTTGCTCTACAACTCTTGTATCTAAATCCATTGAATAAATATCTGAATTTCCATCTTTAGCAAAACTCATTATAATTTTTTTTCCATCTGGCGAGAATCTTGGTGCGAAAGTCATTCCAGGGAAATTTCCTACTATCTCTTGAATTCCAGTTTCTATATCTAATAAGTAAACTCTAGGCAAATTCTTAAAATAAGACATATATGTTACTAATTGATTAGTAGGATTAAATCTTGGTGTTAAAACTAATTCATTTCCTAAAGTAAGATATTTTATATTGTGCCCGTCCTGATCCATTAAAGCTAATTTTTTAACTCTTTGATCTTTTGGTCCAGTTTCAGAAACATAAATTATTCTTGTATCAAAATACCCGCTTTCCCCAGTTAATCTCTCATATACTTTATCAGATATAATGTGGGCTACTCTTCTCCAGTTTTCAGGTGTAGTTGTAAAAGAAAGAGCTATCATTTCTTTTGCTGCGAGCAAATCCCACAGTCTAAACTCTACTTTTAATTTATTATCTTTAATCAAAAGCTTGCCTGTTACCAAAGCTTGTGCTTTTATCAATCTCCAGTCCTCAAATCTGGGTTTCAAGTGTGCAATATCAGGTTTTTGAACAAATGCATCCTTACTTAAAGGATTAAATAATCCTGTAGATTTTGCGTTGCTTTCGATTATTTTTGAAATTTCAATACCTAATTTTTTTATATCAAATAACTCAGAATTTTCTGATTGACTATCTACATGAAGAGGTGAAATAGCAATTGGCAATGGATCGAGATTACCTCTGGTAATATCTACTTTTATTAAACTGTACACACTTGTAAAACTAAAAATAAAATAATAGAGGGATATAATTAGAAATTTTTTCATGTTTTAACCTTTAATCATTTCTGTTGGATCAAAGTTTAATTGTAAATTTTTCCACCTTTCATATCCTGTTGGTGGTACTTTTAGTGGTTGACATATTCTTACTGCCCTTAATGCACTTTCTGCAAGAATTTTATAAAAACTCTGACCAGGAGTATTCATTCTAGCGTGATCTAATATTTCTGACTTGAGTATTGTACCATCTGGTTTTAATTGAAGTTTAATTCTAACAAGAAGATTTTTATCATATGGTAGCCCTAAGGGAACACTCCAGCATCCAAAAATTTGTGCTCTTAATGCATCTTCTTCAGATAAAGATAAAGCCTGGGCAAAGGAATTTTTAACACTACTTTGTGTAAGCTTGTCATTTCTTTTTTCTGTTTGTGCTTGTTCCTCTTTTGCTTTATCAATTAAAGCGGCTATTTCATTAGTATCAAATAATTCTTTTTTTTCGAATTCTGATGCTTGTCTTATCTGGGGTTTAATCTCTTCAGGATTTTGCTTCTTCTTTTCAAGCTCTTTCTTTTCTTTTTTATCCTCAGGCATTGGTATTCTATCTGGCTTTTCTTTTGCTTTAGCTGCTGGAGGAGCTTGTTCTGAAACAACACGTTTTTGATCCTCTTTAACTTTTTCTATGATCTCTCTCGCTTTTGGAGCATAAGGAATATAAGTTTTGTCTTTAATTTCAATTAGCTCTACTGAAACTATGGGTGGTAAATCAATTGGTTCTCTTAACATAAATGGTAGGGTCAAAGCAGTTAAAAATAAAATTAATATGTGAAATAAAAATGAAAATAATAAATTTTTTGTCATATGTCATTAATTTTTATAAGGTTCAGATATTAAAGCTACTTTTGAAAAACCTGCACCTGACAACCTTCCCATTACCTCCAATACCCTGCCATAGTTAATCGTTTTATCGCCTCTTACGTATATTCTTGTGTCGGTTCTATTTTTAGAAATAGCTAAAATTTTTGGAACAATTGAGTCAAATCCAACTTTATGTTCTTGAATGAATATCTCACCTTTCGAATTAATACTTACTGTTAATGGTTCTTGATCGTCTGGCAAAGAGTCTGCTGCTGACTCAGGTAAATCAACTTGTACCCCCACTGTTAGTAATGGCGCGGTGACCATAAAAATAATTAATAAAACTAACATAACATCTACGAACGGTGTTACATTAATTTCACTCATTGGTTCTTTTTTTGAGCGGTTGATTATAAAACCCATAATTTAAACTATTGATAAAAATCTTTTACAGAAATTGTCTACTCGAGAAAAATACCTTTGGCTATCACTATTAAATTTATTATAGGCTATGACAGCTGGTATTGCTGCTAATAAACCAAGTGCTGTTGCAAATAAAGCTTCAGCAATTCCCGGTGCTACTATAGCTAAACTCGTATTTCTTGAAATTGCTATAGATTGAAAAGAATTCATTATACCCCATACCGTTCCAAATAAACCTATAAAGGGAGCAGTAGAACCAATTGTTGCAAGATAATTAAAATTTTTTTCTACATCTTTTAATTGTTTGTCAATTGATACTTCTACAACTCTACCAACTCTTTCACTTTGCACGCTAGATGATTTAGATCTTGATTTTATTAATTCCGCCATTGCTGATTTAAAAATATTTGTAAGTGGGTCTTCTGTTTTGTTAGGAAGATTTTTATAAAAAGCCTCTGCTGATTTTGCCTTCCAAAATTTATCCTCAAATAATTGTGAACTTTTGTCTATTCTTCTAAAAAGTCTTACCTTTTCAAAAATTAGTGCCCAAGAAAAAATTGAACAAGCAATCAAAATAATAATTACACTTTTAACAACAAAGTCTGCTCTTAAAAATAATTGCCAGAGTGAAAAATCTGTGGCTCCACCTAATCCAGCTACTTGTGATGCAATTTCTTGTTCCATTGAAATTAATTACTTGTAGAATGTGTCATCAATTTGGCGTTTAAATTAAGTTTAAATCTATAATTATTCAGCAAACTGGGCCTTGCACTCTCTGAAATATCTGGCAATTAGAATAGCGTCTGCCTTATTAACATCCTTCTTTTTTTTTAACCTATCAGATATTGCTGGGTACATTTCAATTACCTTTGTTCTACTGGCGTCTTTTGAAGAATTGATGAGATCGAAATGCTTTTTCCATTTTGCTGGTCTAACGTAAAAAATTGGTAATTCTAAGGAGGCGCATATACCTTTAATAGCACCAAAAGTTTGACCAAAATTAAACATACTAGTTACACCTTGGCCAGGCATTGCACTTACCTGTTCAACAATAACAAAAGTATCTGAATTTTTGTCTATATGTTTTTTAATTATATTAACTAATTGGGCACTATTTAATTGGTTTTTATTTTTTTTCCCCTCGGACATAACTGGCATGTCAAACATATCAAAAATTTTTAGATCATCTAGTATGGCAACTGCACCACTTAGTCCTGGGTCTATTCCAATTACTCTCATTTTAAAATTATAATATCTTACAATTATGAAAAACATTTTGAACATCATCATCGTTCTCTAAAACATTAATCATTTTATCTAATTTTATTAATTCGTTTTTATTCAGCTGAATATAGTCATTTGGTTTCCATTCTATTCCAGAATAAGTAATTTCTGTTTTTAATTTTTTTAATTCACTTTTAACTTTATAAAAATCTTGTTTTTCTGTAGTAATTTCGAAAAAATTTTTATTTTTAATAAAGTCTAAAGCTCCTACTTTTGCCGAAAAATCTAAAATTAGGTCATCAGATAAAGTGCCGCTTGAAAAAATTATTACTCCACAGTTTTTAAAAAAATGCTTGGTTGAACCTGAACTTCCAAGATTTCCTCCAAATTTTTGAAAGATAGTTCTAATTTTGCCTGCAGTACGATTTTTGTTATCAGTCAAAGCCTCTATGATTACAGCTGAATTATAAGGGCCAAAACCCTCGTATCTTAAATTTTCAAAATTTACATCTTTGTCAGTTTCTGATTTATTAACAGCTCTATTAATATTTTCTTTTGGCATATTAGCTTCTTTTGCACTTTCAATTGCTGCTCTTAATCTATGATTTGTCTCAGGGTCTTTGGACCCAAGCTTAGCGGCCACGGTTATCTCCCTTGAGATTTTTGAAAAAATTTTTGACCTTAAGCTGTCTTGCCTACTTTTTTTATGTTTAATACCTGCCCAGTGAGAATGACCTGCCATAAAACTATCTCTCTTGTAATGAGCCTCCTAAAATTATAGGCTCAGCTTTTTTTGCTAATCCTGTTTTTTCATCCCCTATAACTATTAAACCCGAGATAGTTGCGGGACCTAACGCTGGAAAATGTTTTTTTGCAGAGTTATCATTTAGAAATTTTTTTAATGAATTATTTTTATCCATTCCAATCACAGAATTATAATCTCCACACATACCTAGATCTGTTTGATAAGCAGTGCCATTTTGCATAATTCTATGATCAGCAGTTGGAATATGTGTGTGAGTGCCCACAACCATTGTTACTTTTCCATCGAGTAAATGTCCCATTGCCATTTTCTCACTTGTTATTTCACCGTGCATATCAACTACTGCAAAGTCAGTATCTTTTTTTAAAACAATATTGCGAGCAAACTTTTGAGCTTCATCAAAAACATTTTCACACTTTTTCATAAATACATTTCCCATTAAATTTAGTACTGCTACCTTTTTTTTATTTTTTGCTAAATAAATTCCCATCCCGTTTCCAGGAGAACCTTTTATTAAATTTGCAGGTCTAAGTAACCTATTACTTTTTGATATAAAATCTATTGCTTCTTTCTCATCCCAAACATGATTACCGGTTGTAACAACATCAACACCTGAACTTATAAAATCATCAAATATTTTTTTTGTTATGCCAACTCCATTGTCACCAGCATTTTCTCCATTCAAAATAACAAAGTCTATTTGTCTTTTATTAATAATATCAGGCAATTTTTTTTTAATCGCATCCACTCCTGATGGACCCATAACATCTCCAAGAATAAGTATTTTCATATTAATTAGATGATACCTCTCTCTGTTAAAATATAGTCTAATTTAACATCTGAATTTGTGAAAGGAATTTTTTTATACTTTTGAAAAGAAAATGCAACACCAATTGTTGTAATTTTTTTTTTACTTTTATGATGGCCAAGATATTTATCATAATATCCTTTTCCATAGCCCAATCTATTTCTTGAATTATCGAATGCTAGCATAGGAACTATTATAACATCGGGAACTACTTTTTTTGTCATATTTAGTGGCTCTAAGAAACCAAATTTATTTACCATTAGCGCTTCATTAGGGGCCCAATTTACAAACTTAATAATGCCGTTTCGTAGTGTTTTGGGAAGTGATAAGGAAAATTTCTCCTTACTCAGTATCTGGATTAAATGATAAGTGTCGACCTCATAATTTGATGGATAATATACCGATACTTTTTTTTGTCTTTTTTGCCTTAATATTTTTAATATTGGTTTATAAAAATTTCTACTTACAGAAAAATATTTTTTTTTTCTCAATAAATTAAACTTTTTTCTTAATTTTTTTTTGGAATCCATTCACTGAACTTTTGAACTGGTTTCAGTATTTTTGATTATTTCCTCTATAGACTTAGTAGTTTTATCTAACATATTTTCATATATATTTTGACTTTCGTTTACCATTTTTTTTAATTTGTCTAAATCTTCACTCAGTTTAGAAATTTCATTATCTTTTACTTCTTTGTAATTTATTGCTAAAGATTTCATTTCTTTAAACTTCGATGATAGTGACTCAAAGTTATTTTTTTGGGACATTACCTTTTTTTTAAGATCAAAATATTCATCAATAACTTGTATCGATGTAATTAAAAGGAGTTTATTTTCTCCAAGGTTTCCCAATTTTGATTTTAGATCAGAATATTTTTTGTCTAGAAACTTAGTTAACTTTTTTAGATCTTCCTCCTGGCCATCATCACAAGAGAGTAGATAATCTTTATTATTGAATTTTACATTTACGTTTGCCATTTTTCAATCTCCTCTACAAGCGAGTCGGTTTCATCGCTTAATTGTCTTATTTCTTGATTAAATTCATCCTCAGCCCTCTTATTCTTTGCGTTTCTCTCCTCCAAATTTTTTAATTTTTTTTTTAAATTTTCGTGTTCCACAATTAATTGACTAAATTTATTTTCAGCTTCTTGTTTTTCTATCTCTAATTGATTCTTTTCCTCATATAGATCGTTAATTTCCCCAAGATTACCTGTGGAATTCTCACTTAAACTTTTTAATCTATTCAAGGCTGTTTCAAGTTTCTTTTCTTTGTTATATAAAGTTTCCATTTGATATTAATTATATCATAATATTGATATCATGAATTGAAGTCTATATAGGTAATTAATAAGTGGATCCAAAATTAAA
>MDTD01073027.1_pt1 | contig 10468 bp, 7 predicted proteins | sample 811221 | NCBI WGS metagenome assembly MDTD01 (sample SAMN05326646, study PRJNA326480) | marine metagenome | isolation source: seawater | place: Pacific Ocean: South West | collected 2011
GCTGTGAGAATCGGGCGCGACTGGTCAGGCGTCATCATCCCAAACGTGTCACCATCCCATTCATACCAGATGGTCAGCCGGACATCATGAAATTGATCGAGCATGAATTGGCGGACGAAATGCCACGCCTGGTATTTGCGCAGTTCGACTTCCCTGCCACCGGACCAACCTTCGAGTTCCAATTGGGTCTTGGGTTTTTTGACTGCAAAGCCACGTTCAGAGTTGAGCATGATCATGTCGGCATGACCATATTTTTCAAGCAGGTTTCGCGTGATGTCATGACCGATGGAAAATTCTTCAGGCGTCCTCACACCATACGGATGCACCGACCAGGCCTTGATGCCGGTCTCCAAAATGCCTTTGGCAAAGCAGTATTCCGTCCACTGGTAACTGGGCTCCCAATAGTTGGAAACCGAACCCACCATCACAAACACATCCGGGTCGGCCTTGAGCATGACGGGCATGATGGTCTTGACCAGATCGACATATTCCTGGGCAAAGGGTTCGGAGTTATGCGTGCCATCTTTGCGCCAGAACGTGCGGATGTTCGGTTCATTCCAGACTTCCCAGATGATGTCATAGTCCTTGAAATGTTTGGCGACCGCTGCTGCAAAATTCGCAAAGCCCTCGCGCCCTGCCTGAGTCTGAATGCCACCGCGCCCGTCGTCTTCATAGAGTTTATTATTGCCAAAGAGACAGCCCAGAATGCGCATGCCCTTGGATTTGGCGTGATCGAATTCCTCCTGATACTTATCGAAGTTGTAAACGCCCTTTTCCTTCTCAACCGCATACCAGTACACGCCACGTCGGAAAGTACTGAATCCCACTTCGTTGACCTGATCAATCGTCGCGATGTTAAAATTATGCGTCTTAAGCTGAACACCACAGGATTGCGGGACGCCCGATGTCATAGGCAGGTCAGCACGAACCGCCAATGCTGGCATCAGGACAACAGACAGAGATAAAACAACCGAAAAAATGTGCGTGTAGGACATCAATCAAATTCCTGTTGGAGTGAAGCGTACCGGCCAATCAACACCGTCTGATATATATCAGATTAACAGTATCATAGGCCACTCTGACAGCAAGTCAATGATGATGATGGGATTTTTTACAGCCATGAAAAAAGCCCAGCGATCAGGCCGGGCTTGGTAAGGTTTATCATGTCAGATCAACGCGTTTACTGACCGATCTGGATATTGTTCTGATTTATGACGTTGTTCATATTCTTGGGTACGACCAGCGAACCTTCATACAAATTGTTCACCAGGATCACACGTGCTGGATACGGGGACAAACCGACATTGTTAAACGCAATGGGTGTTGCCCAACCTCGGAAGCTGTTGCCATCAAGTTGGCGGAAAACATCATCGGCAATGGTGTCGGGGCGTTCAGCTGCCAGTTTCTGGGTGACTTCAAAATTCAACACCACTGCGGGGTCCCCTGTTGCTGACGCTTTGTTTTCGTTGATGAAAGTGTTGTTGCGGAAGGTCAGTTCCTTGATGATCTTGTTGATGATGACCAGGGAAGGTTGATTGGGCAATTGGTTGATGAAGGTGTTGCTGGTCGCGGTGATTTTGCCCCCACCATAGGGGTTGGTGAGGATGCCACCATTGACGAACTTGTTGCCGGAGATCACGACGTTGCGGACCTGGTCGACCTTGATGAATCGGGGTTCTTGAAGGTGACTGACAAAAAGATTGCCGGAGATGATGGTCTTGCCCGACTGCGTGCCGTGTGAGGAGTGCAGTCGAATGAACTGTCCCTTGTAGATTTCATCGCCGATGTCTTCGATGTTGACCATGTTGCCGGTGATGACGGTTTTGTCGTTGTGATAGAAGCTGCCGATCCCTGCTGCCTTGGAGTTGGTGCAGATGTTGTTGGCAACGATGACTTCCTCGCAGCCTTCAGCATCAATGGCCATGTCATACTGATATTTCGAGGAGTTGGCGGTGACGATGATGCGACGACCTTTGCGTCCCCACACCAGGGTCTTGCCATACTCGCCGTAGTTGTTATGACAATAGACTTCATACGTGCCGGTCATGTGGATCGCATAGTCCTTGTCACCGGGGAGCATGTTGCGATACACATCACGCGGCAGGTTGGGGACCAGACGTTTATTCTGTGGCGAGCAGTCACCACCATCCCAGACCAGCGGATGTTTCACGTGGCTGAACCAGTTGTTGTAGAACTTCACATACTCACTGCCATGATAAAAACTCAGCAGGTTATGTTGGCCGTTGATGCCCACGTTGTCATGACAGAGTACGCGTGAGCAATGCGTGGTGCGGACCCCCAACGAGAAATTCTTGAAGTGACAGTTGGAAATTTCAATGTCTTCACAAAGCGAAAGCAGGAGAATCGTCCAGCGAATCCCCATCAGCGATCGCGTGCCCGGGCGTTGGCGTGAGAGACGTTGCGCAATGTACTGCTTGTCGGTGAGTGCGAATTTGACGTGATCGATCTTGATGTTTTTCAGACCTTCACCGACCATCAGGTTGTGTTCGTTCTTTGCATGCAACTTGGCAAGCAGATCATCGGTGATGGCAATATTGAGATTGCTAAGCGTGGTATTATCACCGGTGAGTGTCACCAGCGTCTCAAACTCCGGCTTGTCGGATGCGAAGATCAGTTTGGTGTTCTCTGAACCCTTGAGTGTGACATCAGCGGGTAAGACCAGCCTGGTGATGCGGAAGGTGCCATTGGGGATGAGCACCCTTTTTTCACCTGAATCAAGGCGTTTTTGAAGATCATCAGTAATGTCTTTGAGGTTCTTGTCTGAGTCACCATCAAGCTTAATGTCTTTGACAAGTTCCACGCTGGCCCAACGCTTGTCGAGATTTTCACCCTCTGTAGTTGAAGCCAACGGATACCACAACGGTGGGAACATGCCTTCCCTGGCATCCTCAAGTTCGCGTCGCGTGGGCTTGTCATCGTCCTTGTCTGCAACGGCTTCTTCGACAAAAGGTGCAAACGCCCTGGCTTTGAAGCTGATGGTGACGGTGGTGTTGGCGGTGACTTGAATGCTCTGCGTCAGTTCATTGCCAACCCACACCTTGGCCGACTCACCGAGATCGGTTTTCAGCGGCTGGGTCCCCCAACGTGAATGCCAGGCAATGAAGCCGCCGATGTCATCGGTTTGTTCAAAGTCAGGATTCTTCAGTTCGGCACCGGTGATCTGAATGTTGTCATAGACGGTGTAAATCTTGGCACGTTCACCATCGCGTTGTTTATGGATGCGACCGCTTAATGCCAACGCAATTTCACCGGAGTCCTGCGGGGTGAAGGAGAAAGTAAAATCCTGCCATTGATCGGTCAGATCATTGCCGGTGACTGCCAGGAAAGCCTGATGTTGGTCACCCTGAAGCCAACCGGGATGGTAGAGATTCAAGGTTGCAGATGGACCTTCGACCAGCTTGACGAGGTCCTTACTGGTGTTGCCTTTGAGGAAGATATTGACCTGGGGCTGAATGCTTTTGGGCTCTTGGGCAATCACCGTTGAGATCGATGCAAGAGCGACACAAACGAATAGAGACAGTAAGCGTTTCATTTTCGATTCCAGTGCGTTTGGTATTGTTGATCAGGCGATATCAGGGATACACGTGGATGGCACACACGAAGGCGCTGCATGGCTTAGAACGCCAGGTTCTGATCGAAGTATTGGCGGAAGTTTTTCAGGACGTGATACGTGATGCGATTGGAGTCATGGAAGCTGCGTGCACCGCGGTAGGACGTGCGCGAAAGGATGATCAGATCATCACCATCAAACTGCCAATCCGGATACTGGAAACCGACAAGACGTAGTGAGTCTTTTTCGCGGTGTCCCGAATCATCCTTGACGATGACTTTGCAGACCCGCCAATTGCGCAGGTCTTCGGAGACGGACATGGTGAGGACATTACGCTGCGAAGCAAAACCTTTAACGGTGTTCTTGTTGCTCAGGTTCACATACATGCCGGTGACCGGATCGCGGCGGACGACGAATTTGTGTGTGCCACCGGGGAACTTGATGATGTCGTTATCGTAGTCGAGGCTGACGGTCTTGCCATCGTCGGAGACTTTGACAAACGCTGCCCAGTCGGAATGTGGCTCGGTGCTGATGCGGAGGATATCCCAGAGTTGGCCGTCAGGGTCAACGCAGACATTGCCTTCCATGAAACCGGGGCCGTGGTCTCCCCAGTCATCGGGGACTTTACTGCCATCGAAAGTGAGTTTGTTGCTCATGGTCCAGTTGGCTGCATCGAGCAGGTCACTGTCGACCGGTGCGGAGACAACAAACGCGCGGAAGCCGGTGGGCCAATGCGTGGTTTGGTTGTCTTCGTAGGCTCGGAAGATACGTCCGTTATGGATCACCAACGGCACCGGTGCACAGTGATAGTTGGGCGCCTGATCACCGGGACCACCTTCAAAAAGCAGGCCGGTCTTATCTGTGTCGGGCGTGGTCCATTGGTAGCCGCCGTCGGTACTCTTGCGGATGATGAGATTGCCATGCTTGCGGTCACAACCCATGAGGTACAGATCACCGTGATGCAGGAATAATGCGCACCAATACGCGCCGATGATTGGCATGGTGTCGGTCCATGTCTGCCCGTCATCATAGGAATGATAGATGCTGCTGACTGCGAGTTTGGAGCTTTCGACGTTGTCATTCTTGTTGTAGCCGAAGTAATCATGACTGGCGACAAGCGTGCCATCAGGCAGGCGGACAATACTGGGTGATCCCAGGAACAACTCGGTTTTTTCCGGTTGGTGACGTAACTGGACGAACTTCATGTTGAGCCTTTTGAAAAGATTCGGTATCGATACCGGGCCTGCATCAACATCATGCAGGACTCACCCGGGAAATTTGTTTGTGTGTGGGCTGGTTAACGGTAGCCGTCGGGCTTGACGAAGAAGAAGCTGCCATCGTCTGCTCTGGAACTGTAGTTGGCGATATACCTTTTGGCATCTTTCATCCAGTAAGTGTAGGTCGCTTCCTCGTAGAGCACTTCAGGCGAGAGACGTTCGACATGGCCATCATAGAGTTGGATATTAAACGCACCTGAATGCGGGACGTAGTAGGCAAAGGTCAAGTACGTGTCTGCACCATCGGGTCGGTTATAGCCATAGGTACGACGCAACGGAACCGTATCGCGGAATCCCGTTGTAACGGTATCTTCAATCAAGCCGATACTCATGCTGGGCCTGGTCATGTTGCCGGTGCGGATCATGCTTGAATCGCCACCTTCACCATAGCCCGACAAGCCGTAGGAGACGTTGGTGTTCTCGACGTTATCCGCATCGCCGTAGGCCACTTTGTGATCCGTCACAGGGTCAGAATAAATCTGATGCGACGGCATGTATTTGTGATAATAGAGCACCTGCCACCAGGTGGTCGCATAGGCGGTAGCACCGTTGATGGTCGCTTCGCTGGCCCATGTGCTGACATTGGTATTGCTCGGCAGATAGTCCTTGAACTCAAAGGAATAGGTGAGCATGGCTGTGCCCATTTGTTTTTGCTGCGTCCCGCATTGAATCGCCCTTGCTGCCTTACGCGCACTACCCAATGCCGGAAGCAGAATGGAGATCAGCAACGAGATGATCGAAATCACCACCAGTAACTCAATGAGTGTAAACGCGCGTTGTCCCATTGGGATGAACGTCTTCCCGGAAGTGCGAACCTGTACTGCTTTTGCCAAATTCATTTGTGTCTCCTCGAAGTGGACGCCCCGGATTTGGCTGTGGAATCACGAACAAAGAGCTGGGGTTCAAGCTCCCAGCGAATCATCGAAGGCAGATCCGACTCATCATCACCCGGTTCAAAACGGGCATTGACACGGTCCACCACAATCTGCGCAATCTTGCGGGCATAAGCTTGCAGGTCATAGCCCACACTCGTTAACCCCGGCGTGGTGATCTGGGCAACGGGCAAGTTATCAAACCCCGTCAACGACACATCGCCGGGAATATTGATCCCCATCTGCGTGAGTGTCTGAATCGCATGCATGGCAACCCAGTCGTTGTGACAAAATACAGCTGTCGGCGCATCGGCCTTGCTATACACGTCGCGCAAGACGCGCGGGATATCTTCGACTTCATGCAGGCGAATCAGATGATCAGGATCAATGTGCAGCCCCAGTATTTTGGCAGCATCACGCAAGCCGTTGAGCTGGACATGCAGATGCGGGTTACGTAACTCACGTTCACTGACACCGAGCACCAGAATCTGCTGATGCCCAAGGTCCGCCAGGTGCTTTGCCAGCAGTTGCCCGCCCTGATAAGTGTTCCATTTCACATGGTCGATCGGCAAGTCATCCACCGCGTCAAATGCCAATGCATGCGGACAGTGACCTAACAGGTCAGCTAACTGGTGATACTCCTCCAAAGCGCCCAATGGGCCGATCACCAATGACTCAACGCCGATCTCCATGAAATGTTCAATGGCTTGGCGGCACGCATCAATCCCACCCGGCGCCAGACAAGTCTGAGCGTGCATGTCATGCGGCTTTAAAGCCAACCCGATCTCACGCATCAAACCATAAAGCCACGGGTAACCCCACGGCTTGGCACTGTGACCTTCACGAATGCAAATGCCCACCGTGTGCGTCCGACCTTTAAGCAGTGACCGGGCTGCATGCGACGGTCGATACCCCATCTGCTTGGCATACGAACGGATCGCATCAGCCTTCTCAGGCGAAACACCTTGCTTACGATTCAACGCCTTACTCACCGTCATCGCTGAGACATCAAACGCCCGGGCAATGTCACTGAGCGTCACACGACCACCAGCAGGCGTCGGGAATGCGGTTGTCTTGTTCATGGTCATCGGGATGCCTTTGATGTCTGTCATGCTGACCGCAAAAGCCAGGTGTTTGCGATTGGGTCATTGAGTTAGGCTTGTAGGTTTAACGTTAACTCTCAATGGCTAATTCTAGGCGCGCTCCTCAGTGAGTCAATGATTCCTTTTGAAAATAGATTGTTTTTTCTAAATGGTGATAAAACCACTGGGTTACAGGATGGGTTAAAGCCTTATCCTTAACTGCCTACTCGACCTGGGTGATCAGATTAAGTGATTGATCACGGTGTCTCCGGCCAAACCTTCTGGGCGTGACGCTGATCGTGATGAAGAATCATTTCCGTTAAGCCACGGTCGATATGCTGACGCATCCAATCCCGGGCGCGTTTGGCATCACCATCACGGATCGCCCGGACAATTTGTGCGTGGTAACGGTACGTGATGACGATCTGCTTGAAGCGCGGCCGATCCCGTTCGTAGTCCCGGAAAATGCGCGCAAGAATCCGCAGGTCTCGCACCATTTTCAGCAGTCGCTTGTTGCCTGCCACCTGCATGATGTAGGCATGGAAGGACTCGTCGACGGCCAGGTAATGATTCATCTGCTCGGGACTGAGCACTTCCAACTTATCCTGTCGAAGCAATAGCGCAAAGTGTTTGAGTTGGCTCAGCAGTTCGTTGAGATATTCCAACTGTTGATCGCTGCGCTGCGTCGCTGCCTTTTGTACTGCACAACATTCCAATGCTGCGCGAATCTCGTAAAGCTCCACCACTTCATCGCGGTCCGGCTCGCGCACCACGGCCCCGAGATTGGGGACCAGGTTCACGTATCCCTGTGAAGCAAGGCGACCAATGGCTTCACGGACAGGCGTCGCGCTGACCCCGATCTCCTTGCCAATGGGTCCGTAGAGTAAGCGTGTACCCGGTTTGTATTGCCCGGACATCAGCTTGGCAAACACGTGATCGTAGGCGCGCTGTGCGTTATTGGATTGCATGATTTATCCCATTGCATGCTGCGGGAACTGGCTCAGATCAAGGACGTCTGCATCAACGAGTTCACGGATGCGCTGCTTGATAACCTGGCGTTCGGCATCACGGAAACGATGCAGCGGGTCTGCCATGTAATCATCACAGATTCCCATCACCGACAGCGTGCATTTAATGCCTTTAACACAGGACGAAACGTGCTTACCCACGCCGTAAAGCGCATCACCGAGTTGGAGAATTTTCTTTTGGATCGCCAGCGCCTTATCCAGTTGCTGATTCATGACCGCTTCGTAGGTTTCGACATAAAGTCTGGGCGCCAGGTTCGCACCACCGTTCACCCCGCCGTTACCGCCCTGCATCACCGATTCGCAAAGCAGTTCCTCCGGGCCGATGAGCGTAAACCAATCCTCACGTCCAACCGCGAGTTTAAGCAGTTTCTGATAGTACATCATGTTGCAGGAACTATCCTTGATCCCCACGATGTTCGGCTCATCCATCAAGGCTTTAACCGTATCAATGGTCATGTTCACCTTGGTCAACCCCGGCATGTTGTACAGGATCAACGGCAAAGGTGAGTCGGCATTTAAATGCTGATAGTACTCAAGCAATTCCGGGGGGTCCGACGGGAAGTAAAACGGCGGCGCTGCAACAATCGCATCCACACCACAGTCCGCTGCATGTTGAGACAAATTCAACGACTCGGTAATCGAGGTGTCCGTCACCCCCACCACCACAGGTACCTTACCCCCAGCCTGCTTGCACACGCGCGTGATCATCTCACGACGCACCGCGTAACTCAGTGACGGCGCTTCACCCGTTGAACCGAGCACAAACAAACCATGCACGCCCCCCACAAGCATGTGCTCAATCAGACGCTCCAGACCTTCAACATCCAACACATCACGGTCTTTAAGCGGCGTGATCACCGGCGGGATAATACCTTGTAACTTCATCTTGCGAACCTTCAAAAAATAAGGGTTTCACCGACACTGCGGTGCAAAAGTCTGTCCTTGAACCATCGCTTCGAGTTGCTCAAGCAAACGTGCTTTTTCACCTGCAACACAAGCATCATCTGATAAATCGTTAAGCTCATTGACGTCTTGTTTCATGTCAAAAAGCTGACACTCAATCCCATCCGCCCCGTTCCAATAGACATTGAGTTTGAAGCGATCATCCCGAATCATGGACGCGTAAATCGGCGGGTCAAAATATTTGGGTTCATGCGGACTCGTGCTGCTGATACCGGTATTCAGATAGTGACACACGGCAATCTCGCGCGACCTGATCGAAACGGGGTCAGACCCTGTTTCGCTTGGCAGCATGTTGATTGACTCGGGCATCGCATCATCAATCGCAGTCTCCGACATCCCCGCAGCAGCAAGAATCGTGGCAGCAAGATCATGGTTCTGAACCAGACCTTCATGCACCTTGCCTGCCTCAATCTGCTTGGGCCAACGCATGATCAGTGGCACGCGCGTGCAGGCGTCATAGAAAAATGCGCCTTTGACCAACAGCTGATGATCACCCAGCATGTCCCCGTGATCACTGACGAAGATCACCAGCGTGTTGTCAGAAATGCCCTGTTTTTCCAGTTCATCAAGCACATCGCCGACTTTTTCATCAATCAGTGAAACCGAGCCGTGATAGCCTCGACGCATGTCGTCGATGTCCTGCTGGGAGTAGTTGCTGTAGTCTTTCATGTAGGAATCGTGATGTTCCTGCTGAATGCCGCCTGGTTGTTTGCTCATGTCGGTGCCCATGCCAATACGCGGCGGCATCCTGGACATGTCCACTTTCACTGCGTACTCCGGCGGGCAATCGTGATACGGATTATGCGGATCAAACACGCTCATCTTGATGAAAAATGGTTTGTCCTGATCACGATTGCGAATCAGTTCAATGGTGGCCTCTGCAGCCCATGTGGTCATATGCAGATCAGCAGGCGGGATCGCGCCCCAACGCTTGGCCTTGAGTGCTTCAAGATGCTCAGGTGATTTTTCGCTCAGCCAGCTGGCGTAGGCATTAAACGGTGAATCCAAACCCAGCGTCGGATCGTGACACCACAGGTAATCATCAAAGCCGTCATTGGGATGACGATATGCCGCTTCGATCTTGTAATCACTGACATGGAGCTTCCCCACCAGTGATGTGTGATAGCCCAGGCCTTTGAGATGCTTGGGTAATAACGTGAATCGATCATCGAGCTGCCCGTAGAGTTGGTGGACACCATGCCCCAGTATGGTTTGGCCGGTCATCATGCTGGCGCGGGATGGCGTGCAGATCGGGTTGTTCACATAGCAGTGCTCAAAGCGAACACCCTCACTTGCCAGGCGATCCAAACGCGGCGTGTGGGCAAAGTCCGCACCATAGCAGCCCAGCGAATCGAAGCGCTGCTGGTCAGTCATGATGAGCAGAATATTGGGTAGCGAATCGGACATCATCAGAGACTCAGAACAAAGACAGTCGATCCACAAAGTCTATAGAGTTTGAATCTAAAGTCTATAGACTTGTTATGAATTAACTGAAAAAAAGCAAGATCACATTTTACTTGCAATATCACAAGACCTATGACAATATCCACTTAAGACGATCAAAACCGCTCGCTAAACCGCAAAATCGTCCTATTCTCAAACGACTTTCGATGCTAGGATGAAATCGTAAAATCACGCATTCTGATACCTGTGAGCCCAATGTGATGACCGCCAA
>MDTD01201089.1_pt1 | contig 10468 bp, 9 predicted proteins | sample 811221 | NCBI WGS metagenome assembly MDTD01 (sample SAMN05326646, study PRJNA326480) | marine metagenome | isolation source: seawater | place: Pacific Ocean: South West | collected 2011
CTAGAAAAATTTAGGAAGAAAAATAAAAATTATCTTTACCCTAGCTTTAATACTATTGCAGGTACCGGAAGTAATGGTGCTATAATTCATTATAGAGCTACAAAAGAAAATACAAAAAAAATAAAAAAAAAAGATATTTTTTTATGTGACTCTGGAGGACAGTATAAATTTGGTACTACGGACATAACTAGGACTATATGTTTTTCAAAGCCAAAGAAATTAATTAAGGAAATTTTTACAAGAGTCTTAAAGGGGCATATTGCTGTCGCAAATATTAACTTAAATAAGTTTAGTACGGGTAGATTGATAGATAAAAAAGCAAGAAAATTTCTAAAATCAATTAAATTAGATTATGACCATGGTACAGGGCACGGAGTTGGTTTTTTTTCAAATGTTCATGAGGGACCACAATCATTATCAAAATTTAATAACATTAAAATTCGTGAAGGAATGATTCTAAGCAACGAACCTGGATACTACAAAAAGGGTTTTTTTGGAATAAGAATTGAAAATCTTGTTTATGCCAAAAAAATAAATAAAAAATTAGTATTTGAAAATCTTACCTTGGCTCCAATTGATAAAGAACTAATTGACGAAAAACAACTTAACGTAGATGAAAAAAAATATATGCTTAAATATAACTTAATGATTTATTCAAAATTGAATAAATTTTTAACCAGAGACGAAAAAGAATGGCTATTAAGTCTTTTTTAGTAATTTGTTCAGCTCATTTTGACTCAAAATTTTTACTTTAAGTTCTTTTGCTATATCAACTTTTCTTTTTGTTGGTTTTTCTCCGATTATTAAATAATCGAGTTTTTTTGAGACATTGCTTACTATTGTTCCAGAGTTTAATTCGATTAAAGATTTTGCTTCTGCTCTGCTCATTCCATCTAGTTTTCCAGTGAACATAAAAGTTTTGTAAGCAAGTAATCCATCCTTTTTTACTTCCACTCTCTTTTTAATATTAAGAATTTTATTTAATTCATTTATAACTCTCATATTTGTTTCATTTAAAAAGAAGTCTCTAATTGATTTAATTTGAGTTTCTCCAATTCCGTCAATATTCAACAGATCTGTAAAATTCTTATTTTTTGATAGGGAAATAAAATTTGATGGTGATTTTAAATGTTTTGAAATCAATTTTGCATTTTCAAGTCCGATATGTCTTATTCCTAGTGAGTAAATAAATCTTTCAAACGAAATATTCTTTTTTTTTTCAATTGAATACCTTAAATTAGCTACTGACAATTTACCCCATCCCTCTAATGATTGAATCTTCTCATAGTTTAAATTAAAAATATCTTGCGGTAATTTTATAATTTTCAAATCCCAAAAATTTTCAACTATCTTTTTTCCAAACCCGTCAATATTTAAAGCTTCTTTAGAAACAAAATGTTTTATTTTTTCAATTGAAACTTTCTCACATTCGAAGCCCTCACTTGAACACCTTCTAACTGCATCTCTCCTTTTAGTTGTAGTATTGAATTCTTTAATTGTTTTTGACCCACAAGACGGACATTTTAAAGGAAAAATAAATTTACTTGAGTTGTTCTTTCTTTTACTAATATCAACGGAAACAATGTGTGGAATTACATCACCTGCACGCTCAACAGTCACAGTATCATTTTTTCTTATGTCTTTTCTATTTATTTCATCTTCATTATGTAATGTTGCATTAGATACAACTACACCTCCAATATTAACTGGGTTTATTTTTGCTACTGGTGTTAAGGCTCCTGTTCTACCAATTTGAATATCAATATCTAATACTTTTGAGACCCCTTTGTTTGATGAAAATTTATGCGCGATAGCCCACCTTGGTGCGTTCGCAACATAACCAAGTCTTTTTTGTAATCTAAAATCATTAATTTTGTACACAATTCCATCTATATCAAAATCTAATTCATCTCTTTTATTTTCAATAAATTTGTAATTAATTATTAAATTTTTAATTCCAGTTATAATCTTATTGTAAGGATTTGTAACAAAGCCCCATTCTTTTAAGTTCCTCAAAAATTCCCCTTGATTGTTTATCTTCATACCTCTCTCAAAACCAAATGTATAAGCAATAAAATTAAGTGGAATTTTTTTTGTATCCTCTGGATTCTTTTGTCTCAATGAGCCTGATGCTGCATTTCTAGGATTGGCAAACTTTTCTTTCATCTTTTTAAAATCACTATTTTTAATAAAGACTTCGCCTCGTATATCGATCTGGTCAGGAAAATCTTTTGATTTTATTACTTTCGGTATGTCATCAATAGTCATTAAATTATTTGTGATATCTTCTCCCTCTTTGCCATCACCTCTTGACAAGCCCTGAACAAATTTACCATTTTTATAATTTAATGATGCCGATATACCATCTATTTTTGGCTCTGCACTATACTCTATCGAATAATTATTTTTCTGGCCTATAAAATTAAAAATTTTTTTTTCAAAATTTAATAAATCCTCCTCTGAAAACGCATTTGCAAGTGACAGCATGGGAACTTTATGACTTACTTTTTCGAAATTTTTTGAGGGTTTAAAGCCTACATTATTAGATGGAGAATCTTTGTGTTTTAAGTATTTAAATTCTTTCTCAAGACTTAAAATTTCATTTTTTTGTCTATCAAACTCAGCATCAGTAATTTGGGGATTACTTTTTTCAAAGTATAAGAAATTATTATGTTTAAATTTCTTAATTTTCTCTAGGTAAAGTTTTTTAATTTCCTCTTTTTTCATTATTAAAAGAAGGACTTTATCCTATCTAACAATTTTTTATTAGAGTCTTTTTTAAGATCTTTTTTTTTAAATTTGTAATCTTTGTTAAAAACTTTATATGACTGTCTGTACCACTCACTTGATTGGTAATTATAACCAAGAGTTTTAGCATATTTTTTAGCCTCATCTTCAAGACCAATTGTGTAATAAACCTCAACGAGGCGATGCAAAGCTTCCTCTATGTAAATAGTTTTGTCATAATTAGAAACTACAAATTTCAGTCTATTAATTGCAGCGATCCATTTTTCTTTAGAAATATAATGTCTTGCTATGTACATTTCTTTTGCCGCTAGCATGTCATCAATTAATTCTAACTTATATTTGCCATCTAATGCATAATCAGTATCAGGATATTCTTTTATAATATAATTAAAATATTTTTTTGCCTCAGTTAAAGGCTTTAGATCCTTTTTTTCATCTATAATACTGTCATAGTAATTCATGGCTAAGAGATAATAAGCATAGTTTAAATTTTTATTTTTTGGATATAACTTTATAAATCTTTTCAATTCATTTACTGAGTTACTATAATAATTTTGGCTCCAATATGCATAAGCTGCCATCAATGAAGCCTTCGGTGCCCAATCTGATTGTGGATAAAGCAATTCAGCCTCATTAAATTTTTTAGTTGCAAACAAAACATCTCCCTGTTCTAAAGCTAAAACACCTTCATTGTAAGCTTCAATCATTTGTGTTTCTATATCATTGCCTACTACTTTAGTTTTAATTTTTTCTGTTTTAGGAGAACAAGAGATTAAAATTAATGTGAAAATAATTATAAAAAGATTCTTCATACTGAAATTGAATATTTATCAGTTTTTTTGTTAAAACTAAACTATTAAGCTATAGATCTTAGATGTTTTTTATTTAATAAAGTTTTAGGAACTGCTTTTTCACTTACTTCTATAATTGAGAAATTTTCGTCATTAGAATAAATTTTTTTCAATAGTTGGTTAGTCAAACTGTGTCCGCCTTGTGAACACTTAATACTGCCAACTATTCTGTAACCAGAAAGATATAAATCACCCATACAGTCTAAAATTTTATGATTTACAAATTCTTTACTGTTTCTAAGTTTTTCCTCGTTTAAAATCTTATCATCTTTAACTACAATAGCATTATCAAGAGATCCTCCTAGACCTAAATTCATTGATCTTAAATTTTCAATATCTTCATATAGACAGAACGTTCTTGAATTAAAAATATCGCTTAACTCAGACTTATAAACATCAATACTGTTTCTTTGATTTTTTATTAAAGGATTTTCGTATTTTATTTCAAAATCAATATCTAAACTAAGTTTACTTGGTTTAATAGAAATTGTTTTTTTTCCTAAAGCTAAATCTACATCTTTTTCTATTTTTATTATTTTAATAGGCACATTACTATTTTCTAAACCTACCTCTAAAATTTTTTTTACAAATATTTTCGCTGATCCATCTAAGATAGGTACTTCCTGATTATCAATTTCAACTAATGCATTATCTACCCCCAAACCATAAAATGCACCCATTAAATGTTCTATTGTTGAAACTGACAAACCACTTTCATTGGTTATTGTAGTACAGAATGCTGCATTAGAAACATTAAACACATTAGGTATTATTAGATTATTATTCTTTACATCAACTCTTTTGAAAACTATGCCAGTATCTGGTTTTGATGGATGTATGGATATGTTTACCTTTTTTCCAGTGTGCAGACCAATACCTTCAATATTGATAATTTTTTTGATTGTTTTTTGGTGTAATCCTGACATCGAGGGATATGTAATATGAAATTACATTTTATAAAAAACAAGAAATGTTACTGTAAAATACAACTTTAACTAAAAATATTAAAGAATTTCTCAAAAAAACCTAGGTTTTTTCTATGTTTTGGTATCAATATAATTTCATTCATATTATGACCTTCAATAATTTTTTGGCCCATTGAATAAATATCTATATTCTCATTATTAAAACAATTTCTTATATAGTTTGCAGATAGAATCTTATTTATCTTGATTTGATATTCACTCAAGATTTTTTCATAATTAAGAATAAATTTTTTTGAGAGGCATATGAAATCTATATCTACACACAAATTTTCACAATTTAAACCTTTTGGCAAATATGAGTAGTGATTGTCATCTATATAATAATTCTTGATTACTATATGAGTCAAAAGAAAATCTCGATGATTTTCTTTAATTTGACTAATTGCATCTTTTAATAATAAGTTTAAGTTCTTGATATCAATTATATTTCCATAATTTTTTCTTTTTACAGAAAGCTCAATTTTAACAAATTCATTTTTATCTATTATCAAAAAAATATTATTAACAAATCTTTTAAAGATTTTTTCAATTTTAAATATATTAGAATTTAAAAATATATTTAGTTGATTAAAATAATCATCTTTTGAAAAATTTGTAATATTTTTGTTATCTTCATACGAATTATCAGAGAAATTTTCTTTTACTGAAATTGAAAATTTTTCATCCCCTGTATACAGATAAGCTATTAAACTATTTTTGTTATTCATTGAGAATTACCTGATTCTTTACCCTCATATCTATTACCCTCAAATTTTCAAATTTTTTGTTTATAATTAAATTTTTTGATAAATTTATGGCTTCAATTAAATTTTTTTTAGGTAATTTAATTAATAAACCATTTTCCATCTCAATGTCCCATCTTCCAGAGTCAAAATAATAAAATTTTTTAATTTTTTTAAAATCTATTTCAGATTTTAAAAAAATATTCTTTAATCTTAAAAATTCTTCATTTTTAAAATTTCCAAATATAAAAGGTTTTTTATTATTTTTATTGTCAGTTTTAATAAGCTTTCCATTACTTCCAATTAAATAATTTACACCATCTTTGTAAATATTGGCCAAAAGTTCTGTTTTTTTTATTTGGATTATTAAAGTAGATGGAAATTGCTTAGATACAGAATATGATTCAATCAGATTATTTAATTCCAAAACATTTTTAATATCATTTTGTTTTATTAAGAATAAATTTTCAAGTTTTAGAAAATTTAGATCATCAATAATCTTCTTATTTTCATTATCATTTAGACCAAAAACTTTTATATATTTAATTTCCAAAAGATTAGTTTTATTCAAAATTTGATTATGTGTTGTCCCGAGAAAGATAAATAAAATAAAATATAAAATAATATTTCTACTTTTTTTTTGAAGCATCACTTAATATAAGTCTTAATAAGTTAATGAAACTTATACCATGGTAAGCAGCAATCTCTGGAACTAAAGAAAGATTGGTCATACCTGGCTGAGTATTAATTTCTAACAAATAAAACTTTCCTCTAAAAAATTTAAAGTCAGATCGTGTTACTCCTCTACAACCGATTAATTTGTGTGCCTTTAGGGTTATACCCATTAATTTTTCATAATTCTTTTTTGTTAAATTTACCGGAATTATATGCTTTGTTTTTGCTTTGGAATTATATTTTGCTTGATAATCATAAAATTTTCTTTTTGGTTTTAACTCGATTGCTCCAAGTTTTTTTGAACCTATTATAGCTGCTTGAATTTCTCTTCCAGGAATAAATTGTTCGATCATGATTTTCTTATAATTTCTAAGTAAATTTATCTTTTTTTTTAAGTCTGATTTAAAACAAATAAAAACGTTAACACTAGAACCTTCGTTTAATGGTTTGATAACGACAGGAAATCTAAATCTTTTTTCTATTATTTTTATTAATTCTGAATTCGACTTATTAAAAAAATAAGTCATATACTTTGGAGTTAATATATTATTTTTTATGAAAATTTTTTTTGATAATTCTTTATCCATAGCTATTGATGACGATATAACGCCGGAGTGAGTGTATGGAACTTTTGTAGTTTCTAAAATTGTTTGAATGTACCCATCCTCTCCAAATTGACCGTGTAATGCGTTAAAAATTATATCAGGTTTAAAGAATTTGATTACCTCAATTAATTTAGAATTTGGCTCTGTAATTTTTACTCTATAGGAATTTTTACTTAGTTCTTTAGCAACTTGTTTTCCTGTATCGAGACTAATTAGTCTCTCCTTGGAAATACCTCCTGAAATTACTAATATCTTTTTTGTCAAATTATTTTAAAATTTTTATTTCCTTTTCTAAACTAATTCCAGTTTTATCTAAAACTTTTTTAGAAACATAATCAATTAATTTAATCATATCTTTAAATGACGCATTCCCCTTATTTACAAAAAAATTGCAATGTTTTTTTGAAATATACGCATCACCAAAACTTATATCTAATGGTACAGACTCCTTTATCAATTCCCAAACCTTTTTTTCAGTTTGAGTTATTGGATTTTTAAATGTGCTCCCACTTGTTTTTATTTTAGAGGGTTGGTTTTTTTCTTTTTGATCCTTAAGTCTTTTCATTTCATCTACTATTTTTCTTGAGTCACTTTTTTTACCCTTAAAAGAAGCACTCAGGAAAATTAAGTTTTCTGGAAGATTATTGTTTCTATAACTAAATTTTATCTTGTTTGATGGAATAGTTATTACATTACCCTCTTCATCAATTGCTTGGACAGAAACTAAGATATCTTTAAATTCTTTACCAAAACATCCGGCATTCATTCTAATTCCACCTCCTATTGAACCAGGAATACAAGATAAAAATTCAAATCCTGCTAGATCATTTCGCATTGCAAAATCAGCTAAAGATTTATCTAATACTGCACTTCCAGCAATAATTATATCCTCTCCTAAAAGACTTATATTATTAAAATTTTTACTTAGCTTTATAACTACGCCATCGAATAAATTATCTGATATCAAAGTATTTGATCCTGCTCCAAGAATAAAAATCTTCTCTTGATTATTTAGTTTTTTTAAAAAATTTACTAATCCTTTTAAATTATCTGCTTTATAAAAAATTTTTGAACTTCCACCAATATTAAACCAATTTTTCTTTTTTAGATCATGTTCATATTTCACATTTTCTCCAAACTCTTGTAATAAAATTTTTAAATTTTCTATTTGCATTAAATTAATTCCGGAAGTTCTCTCATCCAATTTGAAATAGAGCCAGCTCCCATTCCAATTACAATTTTTTTACCAGTCATATTTTTTTTAATAAATTTAGCTAAATGATAACTATCTTTTACCAAAAATAATTTTACTTTAGAATTTTTAATAATTTCTTTAGCAAAATTTTTATAATCAAATCCTAAATTAATTTTCTCTCCTGCTGTATAAATAGGGCACAATATAACTGTATCTGCATTTTTAAATGCAAATGAAAATTCATTTCTTAAGTCTTTTAATCTTGAAATTCGATGTGGTTGGAAAATACAAACCTTATCATAATTTTTATAGACTTTATTTACACCATCTAGGACTACTTTTATTTCAGTGGGATGATGAGCATAATCATCGTAAAAGTCTATATTATTAAATGTGAATATTTTATTGAACCTTCTTTGAACACCTTTAAAATTTGATAATCCTTTTTTAATATCTGAAAATGAAATTCCAACAGTCAAAGCTACAGCAGCTGCAGCTACAGAATTTCTAATATTATGGATACCAAGTAATGGAATCTTAATTTTTTTAATAGAAATTTTTTTTTTGTTTGGAACATTCACATTCAAATCAAACTCAGTATAGTTTTTATTTTGTTTTATAGTTTTAATTAAAAAATTTGAACTTGGATTAGTTCCATATGTATAAAAATTTTGGTTTTTTAATCTTTTTACTAATTCATTATTAATTTTATCATCTATACAAATGAATGATTTACCAAATGAAGGAACTTTTTCTATAAATTGAATGAAATAAGTTTTAAGTTCATCCATGGATTTATAATAGTCCATGTGTTCTCTATCAATATTAGTTATGATAGAATAAGTAGGTGGAATGTGAATAAAACTTCCATCGGATTCATCTGCCTCAAGTATTGACCAGTCACTTTTTCCTAGTCTTGCAGTATTTTTAATTGAATTAATAACACCTCCATTAATAATCGTTGGGTCTAATTTTGTTTTTTGGAAAATTGAAGCTATTAATGAAGTAGTAGTTGTTTTGCCGTGAGATCCAACAACAACGATGTTCTTTGTTAAAGAAACAATGTGAGCTAGCATTTTTCCTCTTGTTATAATTGGTAAGTTTTTTCTTTTTGCTTCAATAACTTCTGGATTATTTTTTTTTATCGCAGAAGAAGTAACAATTATTGTTGCTTTTTTAAGATTTTGTTTTTTTTGACCAATAAAAACTTTTATTTTTTCTTTTTTCAATCTCTCGACATTTTTATTGAAATTAAGGTCACTACCTTGCACTTTAAAACCTTTTCCCTTCATAATAAGAGAAAGGCCGCTCATCCCAATACCGCCTATTCCAATAAAATGGATAACTTCAGTTTTTGCTAATTCAATTTTCATTTATTGTTTCTAATATTTTTTGATTAACATTATTCCAAGAATTATAATAATTTAATTTCTTTAAGTTTTCTTTTTTCTTTAAATAATCACTTTTGTCATTAAGTATCTCCTCTAAAAATTTCCCAATTTTTTTATTAAAATATTTTTGTTCAATTATCCAACAAGAGTTATTTTTTGCATAAAAATCTGCATTTTCAAATTGATGATTATCTTTTGATGTTGGTAATGGAACGGCTATAAAAGGCGTATTTATTAGTGATAATTCTGCCAAGGTAGATGCTCCTGCTCTAGTTATGCAAAGATCCGCTTGATACATTTTGTTCGATAAATCTTGATCATAACTAAAAATTTTGTTTTCAATATCATTTTTTTCATAGAACTCTCTTAAAAAAGAAATATTGTTTTCATTAGTTTGATGAATAATTCTCAACTTTTTTTTTTTTGAAATATTAACAATTATATGTTTAAGACCTTCATCAAATATATTAGCCCCTTGGCTTCCACCAACAATAAGTAAATTAAATTTATCATTATTTTTTTTTGATATATCTAGTTCATAAATACTTTTTTTAACTAAAGGATTTATAACAACAATTTTATATTTAAATTGATCTGGAAAATTCTTCACCTCTTTTGAATAACAAAAAATTTTTTCGCAAGATCCTAAAAAAAATCTGTTAGCTCGTCCTAAAATTTGATTCGGTTCAATTAGATATAGTTGAATATTTAATAATCTTGCTGCTAAAACTAAAGGTAAAGACATATAACCGCCTGTAGAAAAAACTTTTTCTATTTTCTTTTTTTTTATTAGTAAAAAAGACTTTAAAGTAAGAAGTAAAATTAATAAAAAATTATATGGTAATATAAGAAAGTTATTTAGTTTTGGAGTATTAATAACTTCAACATTATTTATCTCTTTATCAAAAAATTTAAGTCCTCTTTTATCAGTGCAGATAACAATATTTGCCTGATTAGATAAATGCTCTCTAATTATATTAGCTGGTGATACATGTCCTCCTGAACCTCCTGTTGTAATTAAAAAATTTTTTTTCATCCTATTAAATTTTTCTTTTTGTTAAATTCAAAATTATACCAGATAAAATTGAGATACTTATGATAGAAGACCCTCCATAACTTATAAAGGGAAGTGTCATTCCAGTTGTTGGAAATAGTCTTATATTAACTCCAATATGTATCATCGCTTGCACTAAAATAAGGCTTGCACATCCTACTAAAATTAATTTAATTCTTTCCTCATCTTCATAATAAACTTTCTTAAAAACTGAATAGATAAATATTAAAAACAAAAATAA
>MDTD01031797.1_pt1 | contig 10467 bp, 10 predicted proteins | sample 811221 | NCBI WGS metagenome assembly MDTD01 (sample SAMN05326646, study PRJNA326480) | marine metagenome | isolation source: seawater | place: Pacific Ocean: South West | collected 2011
CAATTTGTATTAATTCAAAAATAATTGATGAGGCTTTAAAAAAAATTAATAACAAAAAAGTACAAACAGTTACAACTATCTCAAAACTAAATATGTTTTCGCCTATAAGATCAATGAAAATATCAAAAGGGAGAATCGTAAATTTTTTTCCTAACGAAGTAATGAAAAAATATACCTCACTTTCAGGTGATAGAGATAAATCTACTGATACATATTTCATAACACACTCCTGCACAGTCACAAAAATAGATGTTTTCAATAATAAAAATAAAAATCCAATGCCTTTTCAATGGATGGGTAGAAATAAGTCATTTATCAAACAAGACAACTGTGTAGGAGATATAGATTTTGAGTGGCAATCTAAAGTTGCTGAAAACTGGCTAAAGAAAAACAAATAAAATATGAAAAAAATAAATAAAAAAATATTCGTTATTGAGCCATTATTTTCTGAGAGTAAAATTCTTCGAAAGGAAATAAAAAAAAAATTTAAAAAAGTAATTTTTAATTATAAATCAATAAGTGAAAGTCAAATTATTTCAAAAATAAAAAATGTAGATGGAGTCGTTTTAGGATTACAACCTTTTAATAAAAAAGTAATTAATTCAGCAAAAAATTTAAAAGTTGTCGCAAAATTTGGAGTGGGTATGGATAACGTAGATATTAGTGAAATTAAAAAAAAAAAAATAAAGATATTTAGAGCGATTGGTTGTAACTCTTCATCTGTAGCAGAAGTAGTGATTTCGAATGCAATTAATTTATTAAGAAAAATTAATGAAAATCATTATTTAATGTCTAAGGGAGTTTGGAAACAATTAAATGGAAGTGATTTACTAGAAAAAAATTTTGGTGTAATTGGTTTAGGAAATATTGGTAAAGAAGTAGTTAAAAGATTAGTTGGTTTTAAATGTAATATTTTTGTCAATGATATCAATATTGATAAAAAATTTTGTAAAAAATATAGACTGAATATTTCAACAAAAAAAAATATTTTTAAAAAATGTGATGTGATATCAATTCATACACCACTTACAAAAAAAACAGACCATATGGTAAATGTAAAAATCATCAAAATAATGAAAAAAGGTTGTATATTAATCAATACTGCAAGAGGTAGAATTATTGATTTAGAAAATTCGATAAAATTAATTAATTCAAAAAAAATTCAAATGTATATTGATGTTTTTCCTTATGAACCTTACAAATTAAAAAAAATTTTTAATACAAAAAAAAACATATTTTCACCTCATATGACTGGTACATCTATAGAGGCAAAACAAAGAATTGGCTTTAAAAATATAAGCGACTTAAAAAAATATTTTTTATGAAAAATAAAATAATTGTATTTGGAGGTTCTGGATTTTTAGGTGAATATTTTTGTAAAAATATGCTCAAAAATAAAAATAATTTGTTAACTGTTTTTGACATCAACAAACCAAATTTTTTTGATAAAAATTTAAATTATATAAAAGGTAACATATTATCAAAAGGGTTAATTAAAAAAGCTATTAAAGGTCATAATTACGTGTTCCATTTAGCTGGATGGTCAGATTTAGAAAGTTCTAATACTAATATGGAAAAAGTGATTTCTGAAAATGTTCAAGGGACAATGAACATTTTAGAAAATTGCAAAAAGATAAAAATTAAAAAGTTTATTTTTTCAAGTAGTCTCTATGTTTTTAGCAAGTATGGTGGTTTTTACAAAACTTCTAAACAAATAAGTGAAGTACTAATAAAAGATTTCTGTAATTATAATAAAATTAATTACCATATACTTAGATTTGGTTCTATTTATGGACCTGGTGCCAAGAAAGGTAATGCTATTTTTGATTTAGTTAATCAAGCTTTAAAAAATAAAAAAATTAATTATTGGGGTAGCGGAAATGAAACAAGGCAGTATATTCATGCAAGAGATACAGCTAAGATTTGTGAATATGTTTTATCTAACAAAAAAATTAATAATTTTATAACTTTATCTGGTCAAGAAACAGTTAGAATGCACGATCTCTTAATGATCATAAAAGAGATAATGGACAATAAATTAGATATTAAATGTAAATTAGATAAACGAAGTTTTTCTCATTATAAAAATACTCCATTTACATTTGATGAAAATGACAGTTTTATACCAAATATTGGTCGAAAGTTGATATTTGATGAATATACTGAATTGAGTGAAGGCATCTATGAAGTAATTCGTCATGAAAGTAAAAAATATAATTCAATATAAAACAGCAAAAGAAGTAATCAAGATTATTGATAAAGAATTGAAATCAATTGAAGATAAAAAAGTTAAAATTGCATTAACAGGTGGTAAATCTTGGTTAAGTTTATATAGAATACTTCTCAAAAAAAAGATTTTCAAAAAAAATTATGATTATTTTTTAACAGATGAAAGATGTACTAAATCAAAAAATCATCAGAATTATCATTTATTAAATAAGATTTTTAATTCTAAATTAAAAATTAAAAAATTTTATTCTTCAAATGATGTTGCAAAAAATTTAAAAAGTTATCAAAATATATTACCTAAAAGACTTGATGTTGTATTCGTATCTTTAGGTTTAGACGGACATGTTTTATCATGGTTTCCGAATGATTTAAAATGGAAATCTAGTCAGAAAGTTTCATTCATAATTGAAAAGTCAATTAAGATAAAAAAACGATTAACACTTAACAAAAATTTTGTAAATAAAAGTAAAATAGTTTTTTTACTTATTAAAAAAAACAAATATGATATTTATAATTACTCTAAAAATAAAAAAAATTTTCCAGTAAATCACCTTAAGATTAAGTATGCTCTCATTGAGAATTAATTAAGAATTTGAGTGTTTAAATATAAACTTAAAGTTATAATTTTCTAAAATATGAATCTAATTTGTTATCATTAATTATTTTTTTCATTTGATTATAATTAATATATATTTTGTTTCCTAATTTACTCAAAATTAACTTTTCTAATTTTTTTAAATTAGTGTAATCCAACCTATAATCTAAACTTAAAGATATTCTGGTCTTTATTTTATAAGAAATTATACTTAACTCCTTTATTTTAAAATTTTTGTTTATGAATCCAGGTCCAATATGCTCTTTTTCATTTTTTGTTAATTTTTTTTTTGACAGTTTTTTTAATGATGAATACCAAAAAGTCTCTATGTTATAACCATCTAATAAATCTGGAGAATAACCAACATAATCAATATCTTTTTCTAACAATTTTAAAGATTTTTTACTCAAGCATGGATTAATAAAAGGCATATCTGCACATACTCTCAAAATTTTGAATTCTTTAATTTTTAATTCTTTCTCTAAATTTTTACAGCAATCAACAAATCTTTTAACAAGATTAGTTTCACTTCCTCTGAAATAAGAATATTTATTTTTTTTTAATAATTTTATCAATTTATCATCAGTTTTAGAATTTGTAGTAGCTACAATTGTAGATTGATAATCTTTTTTAAAATTTTTAAAGATATTTAAAATATATGGTCTTCCAAAAAAATTTTTAAATATTTTTTTTGGAAATCTTTTTGATGAGGTTCTAGCTTGTATAATAATTACCACATTCTTCTTTTTATCAAAAAATTTACCATTATCGTATAATTTAATCATATTAAAATTTATTTATCTAAATTTTAGGATTATTTTTTAAATACAAAATCTTCATTTTTTTATTTTCTAACGCACTTTCGCCATAAATTACAATCGCTATAGATTTTCTGGAATTTTTTATTCCATTTAATAAATTTGGATTAGCTCTGTGAATAGTATTACAGTGATGAAAAACTACATCTCCTGGTTTTAATTTTGGAGAAAAAAATTTTTTTTTTAAAATATTTTTATCACTAATAAAACTGCTAAAACCTCTTATTTTACTTTTCTTATGTTTTAAAACACCTTTTTTATGACTTCCTAGTAAGTAACTAATTACACCATTTTTTTTTGATTGTTTAGTAAGAGCTATATATGCTGTTAGAGCATTAGCAGGTTTTCTGCTCCAATAGAAATTGTCCTGATGAGCTGGCGTAAGCGTGGAGTCTTTACCTGTTTTTGAGTGTAAACCAACATTTACAACATAAACATTTTCATTAAGCAATTCTTTTGCTGTAAGTAATAATCTTGAATTTATGAATTTTTTGAAAAAATTGTAATGAAAGTCTAAATCTTTAATGTATTTTATTTTAAAATTTTTATCAAGAACAATGTGATTATTCTTCTTCTTCAAGTTGATTTTTTTCAATTCGTTCTTTGCCTCTTTTATTAGTTTAAGTGGAAAAATTTTTTTTTGAATTGCAATACCATTTTTTTTGAAATTTGATTTTAAATTTATGATCATAAATGATATAGACATATAATTTATTATTTTATGGCTGGCAATGAAATTATAGGAAAAGAAGAATTAAAAGAAATTCAAAATATTTTTGATAAAAGTAACGGAGTTCTTTTTGCTCACGGTTTTGAAAAAAGAAGAAATAATATATTTAGAACAAAAATTTTTGAAAAAAAATTTTCCCAAAAATTAGGCTCAAAATTTTCGGTATGTTGTTCGTCTGGTACTGCTGCCGGGACTTTAGCACTCATGGCTTTGGGTATTGGTAAGGGGGATGAAGTAATTTTGCAGTCATTCACATTTATTGCCGCAATCGAGTCAATTTTAATGACTGGCGCTACCCCTATAATAGTAGATACTGATGAAACATTAGGAATGTGTCCCAAAGATCTTCAAAAAAAAATAACAAAAAAAACAAAGTGTATTATGCCAGTTCATATGCTTGGTAAAAGTTGTAATATGGACGAAATCAAAAAAATTTCTAAAATAAATAAAATACCCATTGTTGAGGATGCTTGTGAGGCACTAGGTGTAAAGTATAAAAAAAAATCTCTTGGAACTATTGGAGAAATTGGTTTTTTTAGTTTTGACTTTGGAAAAATTATTACAACCGGTGAGGGTGGTATGTTAACCACAAACAGTAAAGATTTATTTATAAAATTAAAAGCTTTGAGGGATCATGGTCATGAAAATAAAATCAATATTCATCGTGGATTAGATAAAGCAATTTGTAGAGGGTTTAATTTCAGAATGACAGAGATGCAAGCTGCAGTAGGTATTGCCCAATTAGATAAATTAAAAAAAATTTTATTATTAAAAAAAAGAAATTTTAAATTGATAGAAAAAATTTTGATAAGAAAAAATCTTATTAAATTGAGAAAGACTCACAAAAATTCAACAGATCAACATGATTTTTTATGCTTGCAATTTGAAAATAATAGTATCGCAAAAAAAAATTATCAAAAGTTCCTTAAGCACAAAATTCCTGTGGGGATACTGCCTGTAGCTAAACGATGGCACTTTGCAGGAGATTGGAGTCATATTTGGAATAATGATAATAAATATAAAAAAAGATATAAAAAACTTTGGCCTAATTCAAAAAAAATTTTAAATCAAACAATTTCAATTCCGATTTCAATAAAACTCTCTGAAAAAGACGCACAAATTTTGGGAAATAAAATTAAAAAATTACTTAAAATTTAATTTAAAATTTTATAAATTTTTTAATATTTTATTAATATTTTCATAATAGTCTTGATTTTCACAAATGAACATTTTTTTAAAATAAGAAATTTTTTTTTGGTATTCATGAGTGTGCCAATTATCAATAAACTCGTTCATTTGTGTATTAATATGTTTTGAGGCTTTATCAGAATTTTTGAATATAATCTTTAATTTGGAAAGATCATTGAATTGTTTGTTAACAAAACTGTTAAATTTCCAATTTTTTTTTGAAAATAAAGTGATCGTAGGTACATTATGATAAATTGTTTCTAAAAAAGATGTTGATGGTAAAGCACAAATGATTAAATCATAGTATGTACATAAATCTTTGATGTTATTTTTTTCAACTATCCTAAAATTTGGATTTATTTTTTTTAATCTTCTGACAATATTCCATCCATAATTAATAGCATAAGGTTTAATATCTATTTTTTGTAAAATTTTTTTACTTAGACTCTTAAAAAATTTTTCATGTAATAATATATGTTTTTCAAAATTTGGTCCTGTTGGACAAGATATTTTTTTATAATTGAATAAAGGAAATTCATTGCAAATATACAAAATTTTTTTATTCTTATTTTTTTTTTGAATTTTATTATTTGGATTTATCCCAATATATCTAAATTTTTTATTTTTTCTAAAATTTCCCCAAATTAATCTGTTGTCTGATAATTCTTTTGACAGATCAACAAATTCCTCATTTTTGAAAAAAGACTCCGCACCGTATTGTATAGATATTAATTTTTTTTTTTTAAACTCAATTTTACTTTTTGCATATAATATCTTAAACTTATCATTTGTGATATGGGAATTAGCAGTAATTATTTTTTCTGCTTGAATGATCTTAGAATTATCAATCTTATCAGATGAATATAATTCAAAATTTTCTAAGTAAGATTTTGGTATATAACTAATTGATAATTGGTTTACAAAATTCTGAAAATTTTTATTTTTAGATATAAAGTTATTATCTATATTTCTAAAATTAAAATCTACTTTTTTAGAATTAATCATATTGCTTTCAGAATTTATAAAACTGTATTTAAGGTAAAGTCTATAATGATTTCTTAAATCTAAATATGAGTCATAAAATAGTATTTTTTTATTTGAAAATGATGAAATTAAATTTTTATAATTAAATTTATTTATAATTATATTTTTATTTGTATTTTTTTTTTTATCATGAATATTAAAATATTTAATCTTATTGCATCTTTTAAATTTTAATATTTCATTAAAAATACTATTATTAAAAATATTATCACTAATCTTATTCGAATATTCTAAATAGTTTTCTGGAATAATTTTTTTTGAATAATTATTGAAAATTAAAAAGTACTTTATTTCATTTTTTTTTATAAGTTTTTCTATTATTTTCGTTCTATCGTATAAAATGTATACAAAAGATTTTATCCATGGTAATAAAACAATCTTCCAAAATTTTTTGTCATAGTTAACTGAATGATACAAATTTAATTTTTTAATTAAAAAATCCAGAGTTTTATCTTCAATTAATCTTAAATTTTTATCATGTTTTTTGTGCTCAATAATCTTTTTATCTTTATCAAATGGTTTGCACCATTTACCAGCAAAATAATTATCAAAATTTTTAGTTAAATGATTACTTAATTTAGTTAAATGAATAACTTTTATTTTTTTTATTCTCATCTTAAATCTACGGAGGAAGTAATATGTGAATATTTTTCATAAGTTGGATAATAACCAACTTTTAATTTTTTATTTAAAAATATCTTAATTAAATCAGGCATATCGATTTTATAATTTTTTTTTAAATATTTTAAACATTTGCTATTTAAAATATATGCTCCTATCAATACACTTCTTACAAATGTTGGTTTTTCCTCTAACGATTTAACAAAAATATTCTTTGTTTGGACAAGTCCATAAGGTATCTGAAAATTTAATAATTTTGTAACAGCGCAGAAATTTAATTTATTTTCTTTATAAAATTTATAAAGACTATTGATATCGAACTTTGTTATTAAATCGCCGTTTATGATAAATATATCCTCAAATTTTTTATTCTTTAAAAAAGATAAAGACCCTGCTGTACCCATAATTTTTTTTTCTTCAATAAAGATAAATTTGCAGTTGTAATTTTTTCTATTTATATGATTTATGATTTTATTTTTTTTATAATTTAAGCTAATGTAAATTGTCTTAATTTTATTGGCAATTAACGTTTCAATTATATAATCTAAAATTGGTTTTTTTTTATATTTTACTAATGGCTTTGGTGTTGAATTTGTAAATGGTCTTAGTCTTTTCCCAAGTCCTCCTGCCATAATAAAAGCATCTTTTAATTCATCAATATTATCACTTTTGTCATAAAAGGATTTATTAAACTCAATAGAAATTATTTGTTTTTTTTTTGTTACTATTGGTATCGCAACACAATTATAATTAAGGAAAATTCTTTTAACTTTTTCGTAAGTAAATTCATGCGTATAAATAAATTTTGGTTTTTTATTAGCTATGTTTATTATTTTTCCTTTAAGATTTTTTTTTTTTATCAGAGCCCTTCGTAAATCACTATCTTCTATTACTCCAATTAACTTATTATTTTTTGTAACAAACAATATTTTTTTATGTGATTTTTCTAATTTTTCAATAGCATGAAGTATAGGCTCATTTTGATCAACTATTAAAGAATTAATAAATTTTTTATTATTTTTTTTCATTATCAAAATATTCTGGAAAATATTTCTCAATCTTATTTCTTAGTTCAAAACCTTCATTAGTTTTTTTCCATAAATGAGGCGATCTAAAATGATTGCTTGTCTCAAAAAAATACTCCTTATCTACATACGGAGATTCGAATAAGTTGCTAATTTTTTTACCAAATTCTTCTTTTGGGATACTTAAATATTCAAAAATTTCTTTTTCAAATCTTTCTGGATATTCTCCATCAAATTTTTTAATAAGTTTAGCACCTTCATTAATTGTTAAATCTCCATTTCTAATTTCTTGAGAGACATCTGCTGTAGTTCTGCCAATACCAAATTTTACAAAATAAGTGTAAAAATATAAATCGTCCATTTTATCATCAATACTTGCATATTTAGAATATGTTCCAGCTGTTCTTTCAGGAGATACATTAAATGAAGAATTTTCAATTGTGTAATAATAATTACTCTGTGGATGCCATTTATGAAAATAACTAAAAGCTAAACAATTTAATTTATTTTTTTCAAATTCTTTCTCTTGAAGAGGAAGAAATGGATATAAATCGAAAAACTTTAAACCATATGAGTACAATTCTTCTAATGAGCAACCAGAAATATAAACATCTGATAAATTTTTATATGTATGCCAATCTCTAACATATTCATAAGTATATTCAGACTCTGGACTACCATATTCAGAAGGACTTTCACCATAAATTATTAAAGGTATCTTAAATTTTTCTGCAAATTTTGTTGGATAATTTTTTTGTCCTAATATCCAAGGATGCCAAGGATGAAACATTTTTTCCAGAGCTATTCTTGATAAAAGTCTATAAATTTTTTGATTTGGTGTATTAAGAAAATTTTCAAATCCGGCATTAATCCAGTTTTTTAAATTTTTAAAACCCCAATCAGTATAAATAAATGGTGAAAATGTAATTGTTATTGGATTCATCCCATATTCGTATTTAAGTCTATGAGCAACATAAAAACTGTCTTTGCCACCCGAACCAGGAACAACAACATCATAGCTACCATTTCTGCTTCTGTATTTGTCTAATAATTTAGTAAAATCATTTTTTCTTTTATCCCAATCAATCAATTTTTTTTTTTCTTCAATTTTACAAGCTTCACAAACTCCATCAAAAAAATTTGTCGGCTTAGTAATATCGTCTTTAATTGAATGTTCACTTCTTGTTGTGGGTCTTTGATTTGTTGTCAAACATTTTTTACAAAATTCAAAATTTAAAGGAAGATTAAATTTTGTAATTTTTTTTCCACTTTCACTTACATAAGGATTACTGTCTAAAATTTTTTTTCTATAAATCATTTATTTCATTTCTAAATCTATCAGGTTTAAAATTTTTAAAATAATAAGATGAAGAAACAGTTATAGCATCTAAATCATATTTTTTAAATTTTTTTGCATCATCAGAAACTATTCCACCACTATAAATTATCGGTACTTCGGTATTATCTTTTATCATCTCTACTAACTCTTCATCAAAACCTTTTAAAGTCCCATCTTTTCTTATTGACGTAACAAGGATTTCGCCAACTTTATTTTCAGAATATTTTTTTATTAATTCTTTCACTTTAATTTTACTATTTTTTCTTGCCATATTTGTAAAAGCATACCACTCATTATCAATTTTATTAGCTTGTATAGAACAAACAACTGATTGACTACCAAATTCGTTTTTCAACTCACTCACTAATGAAAAATTCTCTACAATTGAAGTATTTAAAGCAACTTTATCTACTCCAATATTAAAAAATTCTTTTGCTTGATCTAATGTTTTAATTCCACCACCAATAGTTACTGGTATAAAATTTTTCTTTAAAATTTTTTCAACGAAGTTTTTTATCCAGCTAATTCCATAAAGTGAACCTGTAATATTTAAAATTAATATTTCATCAAAATTATCTTTATAAAAATTATTTATTATTATTTCAGGTTCACCAATTTTACGAAGACCTTCAAATTGAATTGGTTTTATCACATATTTATCTTTGATTTCTAGTTTGCCAATAATTCTCATAACAAATTACAATTCAGAAAAATTTTTCAACATAGTTAATCCTTGAGATCTACTTTTTTCTGGATGAAATTGTACACCATATATATTTTTTTTTTTGATAATAGATGGAAACTCTATGCCTTTATAGTTAGATGAAGTTACTATAAAGTCTTTATTTTCTAATTCGCAAAAAAAAGAATGTAAAAAA
>MDTD01063740.1_pt1 | contig 10467 bp, 11 predicted proteins | sample 811221 | NCBI WGS metagenome assembly MDTD01 (sample SAMN05326646, study PRJNA326480) | marine metagenome | isolation source: seawater | place: Pacific Ocean: South West | collected 2011
ATAAGCTATAAATCCAAAAGTGATTCCCAAAAATAATCCTACCAATGATGAACCTAAGACTAATCTTGAGGTAAAAAACCAACCCTGACCCCAAAAATCTTCTTTAATTAAGACTGGATCTAAGATTATATTTTTGGATTTTGGTAGTAAAAGTGCACCTAATTTATAATTAAAAAAATAAAGAGGTAAATATGTAAAAGGATTACTGATCCAAGTCCCAATTGCAGCTAGAACAATATTTCCTCTCCCAATTTGCGCGAGAAATACTCCTATTAAAGTTTGAAGACCAAACAAAGGAAAACATCCACTAAAAACTCCAAAAGCTAATCCTTTAGCATTAAAAATAGGACTTCCATTTTGTTGTAAAAATAATGATAGAATTTTTCTAAAATTAAAATCTTTTATTAATTTCATTCTGGAAAATTTAAGATCAAATTTTTAAACTATCTTACTTAAATATCTTATACAAAGTGAGGAATGGATCCAATAATTACTACTGAAGATACAATCGCAGCAATTGCTACTGCCATTAATATTGGTGAAGGAGGGATTGCAGTTATTCGAATTTCTGGTTCAGACTCTATACAAATATGTAAACAAATTATTGAAACCAACTCAAAGATAGCCTGGGAATCGCATAGAGTTTTTCATGGCTATGTCAAAGATATTTTTGAAAATATTTTTTTAGATGAAATATTAGTTTTAGTGATGAAATCACCTAATAGCTTTACAGGAGAAGATATTGTTGAGATACATTGTCATGGTGGAATAATTGTAGTCAATAGGATTTTAGAATTACTTCTAAGAATTGGAAAAATAAGATTAGCTAATCATGGTGAATTTAGCCAAAGAGCTTTTCTTAATGGGAAAATAGACTTAACTCAAGCGGAATCAATTAATCAACTTATAAGCTCAAAAAATGTTAGATCTGCAGAATTAGCTTTTAATGGAGTACAAGGTCTCATTAAGGAAAAAATAGTCCCCATAAGAAATAGCCTAATAGAACAACTGTCAGAAATTGAAGCTAGAGTTGATTTTGATGAGGATTTTAAAGAATTTGATTATATAAAATTTGAAAATGAATTAAATGTAATTAAAGAAGAAATTAATTCCTTAATTGAAACCCAACAAAGAAATTCATATCTTCATAATGGAATTTCTATAGCATTAATTGGAAAAACAAATGCAGGTAAAAGTTCTTTATTGAATTTACTTTCTAAACAAAACAAAGCAATTGTTACTAATATCCCAGGAACAACAAGAGATGTCATAGAGGTTGATCTAACAATCAATAATATTCCTATAAAAGTAATTGATACTGCAGGAATAAGAGAAACCAAAAGTATTATAGAAAATATTGGTATTAGCAAAAGCTTAGAAATGATACAGAAAGCCGATTATATAATTTATATTTTTGATATTGAAAAAGGTCTTGATATAGAGGATAAAGATATAATTAAAAAAATTCCTGAACAAAAATTAATTACTTTAATAGCTAATAAAATAGATACCATAGATCAAAAATTATTAGAATCAAAGATAAATTTCCAAAATACAATTTATATGAGTATTAAAAATAATTTAGGAGAAAAAAGCTTAATTAATAAAATAATGAAGAAATGTAGTGCCGAGAAGTCTCAAAACATTGAAATCCTCTTAAATGAAAGACAATTATCTGATCTAATTAATTCTTTAAATAATCTAAACGATACCAGTAATATCATAGAAAATAAATTACCATTTGATCTTCTTTCTATTGAATTAAGAGATAGCATAAAAAATTTATCAAAGTTAACTGGGGAAGAATTAAATGAGCAATTACTTGATAATATATTTTCTAAATTTTGTATTGGCAAATAATTATAAAATAGACTTAAGGAGTTAGAATAGTTGAAATGTATGCTTTAACAAAGAGAATTTAAATCGTGAACTGGAATACTCCATATTTATCAAAAAAAATAGATGAATGGATTGAAGAAGATATTGGAATAGGTGACTTAACAAAATACGCTATTACAAAAAATATAGTTCAAGCCAATTGGATAGCTAAAGAAGAAGGTATATTCTGTGGAGTAGAAATTCTCAAAATTTTATTTAAAAAAATTGATAAAGATATTAAATATAATTTTTTATTAAATGATGGAGATAGATTTTATAAAAATCAGAAAATTCTTGAATTAACTGGTAATGCTAAAAGCCTCTTATCCATAGAAAGGATTTCACTAAACATAGCTATGCATCTCTCTGGTATTGCTTCATTTACCAACAAATTAGTAGAGAAATTAAAAAATAGTGGTATTAAATTAGCCGATACAAGAAAAACTACCCCAGGCTTAAGAACTCTTGAAAAATATGCCTTCAGATGCGGTGGTGGTATAAACCATCGAATGGGTCTTTATGATGCAGCAATGATCAAAGAAAATCATATTGCATGGTCAGATAATTTATTGAATACTGTTAAAAAACTAAGAGAAAATATACCTTTTACCACTCATATAATCATTGAAGCTGAGACAATTACACAAGCCAAAGAAGCAATCATTGCAGGAGCTGATAGTATCTTATTAGATGAAATTGATACAGATTTATTAAAAAAATCTATCAAAGAATTAAGGAGTATTTCAACAATAAATAATCATAATAAATTAATTATTGAAGTTTCCGGAATAAATCATCTAGAAATTGATAAATATTTAATTGAAGGGATAGATTATATTTCAACAAGTTCTTCAGTTACAAAAAGTAATTGGATAGATTTAAGTATGCGTTATATTTAAAAGATTAACTGAACATTTTATATCTATTTCATGATTCTTACCTTTAAAAAACTAACCAAATATTTTGAGTCCTCCATCTTAGATTATCTAAAGATAAATGATAAATTGAATGAGTTTGATAAAGTTCGTGAAAATATTTTAGTAACTTCAACAAAAGAAGAATTTGGAGATTATCAATCTAATGTAAGTTTAATATTATCAAAAATTTGTAAAAGAAATCCTAGAGTTATAGCTTCAGAAATTCAAAAATTAATTAACGAAAATGAAAATATTAATAATATTGTCGAAGAATCTACAATTGCAGGACCTGGATTCATAAATATTAAATTAAAAAAAAATATTTTTATCGATCAATTAATCTCAAATTATAAGAGTGATAGGCTAAATGTTCCATTAATACAAGAAGATAATAAAAAAATAATTATTGACTTTTCGAGTCCAAATATTGCTAAAGAAATGCATGTTGGACATTTAAGATCAACTATTATTGGTGATTCACTAGCTAGGATTTTTGAATTTAGAGGATATGAAGTTCAAAGGATAAATCATGTTGGCGATTGGGGAACTCAATTTGGCATGTTAATTAGTCATCTCAAAGATGTTTATCCAGATGCATTAAAAAATTCAAAAAATATTAATATAGGAGATTTAGTAGAATTTTATAAATCTTCTAAAAAAAGATTTGATTCCGATATTAAATTCCAAGAGAAAGCAAGAAAGGAAGTAGTTAAACTGCAAAAAGAAAATAAAGAATCAATATCTGCATGGAAATTACTTTGTAATGAATCAAGAAAAGAATTTAATAATATTTATAAAATATTAAATATAAAAATTCAGGAAAGGGGTGAGTCTTTTTACAATAAATATCTGAACAATATCATCGAAGAACTTGAATCTAAAAATATATTAATTGAAGATCAAGGAGCTAAATGCGTTTTCCTAGAAGGGATGACAAATAAGGAAGGTAATCCACTTCCCCTAATTATTCAAAAAAAAGATGGTGGATATAATTATGCAACAACTGATTTAGCAGCTTTAAAATATAGATTTAATAAAGCACCTAATGGTGATGAAGCTTTTAGAATTATATATGTAACCGATCAAGGACAATCGAATCATTTTTCTGCTGTTTTTCAAGTAGCTCAAAAAGCAAATTTTATTCCTAAAAATTGCAAAGTCACACATGTACCATTTGGATTAGTTCAGGGAGATGATGGGAAAAAGCTTAAAACTAGAGAGGGGAAAACTATACGTCTTAAAGATTTATTAATGGAATCAATTAAAAGAGCAAAAGCAGATCTAAAGATTAGATTAGAACAAGAAAATCGTCTAGAAAAAGAAGATTTCATTCAATATACCTCAAATATAATTGGAATCAGTTCTGTTAAATATGCTGATTTAAGCCAAAATAGAATCTCAAATTATCAGTTTAGTTTTGACAAAATGTTAGCTCTAAATGGGAATACTGCTCCTTATCTTCTATATACAGTAGTAAGAATTGCTGGAATAAAAAGAAAAAACGATTTCAAAGAAGATAAAATTAGTATTGACAAGATTTTTTTTAATGAAACACAAGAATGGAGACTAATTAAAAAATTACTAAAATTTGATGAAGTTATTATTTCTGCTGAAAATGAACTTATGCCAAACAGAATTTGTAATTACTTATTTGAATTATGTCAGATTTTCAATAGATTCTATGATCAATTAAGTATCCTAAAAGTAGAAAATAATATTAAAAACTCAAGACTTATATTATGCTATTTAACTGAAAAGACTTTAAAATTAGGTTTAAATATTTTAGGTATTGAAACGTTAGAAAGAATGTAATGACTTTATCAAAAAATAATATTAATTCTCTACCTGATCCAAAAGAAGAGATAATTCAAATGAATTCTTACTCTGCACCTTTAGAGGATAGAAGAAATTTATTAAGATTAGATTTTAATGAAAATACATTAGGACCAAGTCCAAAAGTTTATGAAGCTATTCACTCAATAAAACTTAATGAAATTGCTATTTATCCAGAATATAGTTTATTAAAAAAAATTTTATGCACAAAATATGAAAATTGTGAAAAATTAGACAGCGAAGAAATAGGAATATTTAATGGAGCTGATGCAGCTATTAATGCTATTTTTAATACCTTTGGTGAAAAAAGTAAATTATTTCTTACCACTAATCCCACTTTTGGTTATTACTTTCCTTGTGCAGAAATACAAGGAATGAAAATTATTACAAGTCCATATGAGGGAAATAAATTTTTATTTCCCTTAAAAGATTTTAAAAATAAAATAGAAAAATTTAAGCCTAAATTAATTTTTATATGCAATCCAAATAATCCAACAGGTACTGTTTTAAAGGCAGAAGAAATAATTGAATTGGCACAGATAAATAAAAAATCATTAATAGTAGTAGATGAACTTTATGAAAAATTTTATGGGGATAGTCTTTTAAATAAAATTGATTTTAATTTTTCCAGAAATATTATTGTGGTACAATCCTTATCAAAAACAGCAGGCTTAGCGGGCCTGAGAATAGGATTTGCATTTGGTAATAATGAAATCATCAAATATATTAAAAAAGTTACAGGTCCATATGATGTTAATAGTTTTGCTGTAAGTGCAGCAATTGCTGCTTTAAATGATTATGAATATATCAATAATTATGTTTTAAAAGTTAAAAATGCTAGAAGTTGGATTAGAGATAAATTCAAAAATATAAATATCAGAAGCCATTTTAGTGGAGGAAATTATTTTCTAATTTGGCCTAATAAAGAACCAAATAAATTAGAAAAAGAAATGCGAGAAAAAGGTATTCTTATTAGAAATATGAAAAACAAAAAATTTATTGAAAGATCAATACGAGTAAGTATTGGAACAAAGGAGCAAATGGAATTATTCTGGAGAATTTATAAAGAATTAGATCTTTATTGAATTAGTTCATTATATAAATAGTTTTATCATTTACTTCCTCATAATTTATATAAAAACTACTTCCAACATTTTTTACTTTAAAACCACTAATGTTTTTTAAAAATAAATCTGCATTTGTGAATTTACAATCATCTGGTAATTTCTGATTAGGCTTAAGGTAATGCGCAGGAATTACGATTTTAGGCTGTAATTCTTTTATAATTTCAGATGCTTCTTTGCCATCATAAGTTTTATTTCCTCCTCCTATAGAAATAAATAAAACGTCTGGTTTAAATAATATTATTTTATTTTTAAAATTTATTTTTCCTGCTGCCCCAGTCATATGAACTATTTTTAAATTACTTTGATTCCATGTCCAAACTGTTGCCATTCCAAATCTACGACCTTCTACCCTATCATGTGGTATGGAAACACCATTTAAAAAAATTTCTTCATATTTATAAGATCCAGGCTCTACAAACATTAATAAATTAGAAGGATTATATCCTTCATCTGCTAATCTTGAACTTGCTAAAATAAAATCCGCATCGGAAACTTTAGCATTTTTTAAATTTGAAGCACAACCAGTTGATTTATATGGATTTAAAATAATAGATTTACCATCACCTCTGATTAAAAAATTACTATGACCAAAGCTTTTTATAAATAAGTTTTCTGCTAAAACGGCTGAGGGAAGAAGAAAACTTAATAAAAAGAATAAGAATGATTTGTTGATTTTCAAAACTCTAAGTCATCTAACATTTGATTTTACATCTGTTCAGCCAATTTAAGAAAATTACTTATCAATTTATGTCCAAATTGTGTTAAAACACTTTCTGGATGAAATTGCACTCCTTGTATATGACTATATTTTTTATGAGCTAATCCCATAATCGTGGAGTCTTCTAAATAAGCAGTTACTTCAAAACAAGATGGCAAAGTAACTGCATCAACAATTAAACTATGATATCTTGTCGCAATAAAAGGGCTGTCAATTTCTTTAAATAAGCCTTTTTTAGAATGAAAAATTTTAGAAGTTTTTCCATGCATTAATTGATTACCAATAATTACATTTCCTCCATATGCTTGAGCCAAAGCTTGATGCCCAAGACATACCCCTAAAGTAGGTATGTTTTTTGAAATATCTTTTAAAATTGGTAAGCAAATTCCAGATTGATCTGGATTGCCTGGGCCAGGCGATAACAAGATACCATCCGGCTTAATTTTTAAAATCTCCTCTAAGCTAATTTCATCGTTTCTTTTAACTAAAATATCCTTAGTTATAGGATGATCTGAGGATAATTCACCAAGATATTGAACTAAATTAAATGTAAAACTATCATAATTATCTATAACTAAAAACATAATCTATTAATTGAATAATAATATCTTAATTTTAGGTAAAAATATATACACAGCAACAACTATAGAGTTAATTGATGCTATCAATACAGATGCTGCTGAACAATCTTTACAGATTTTTGCTAGTTTATTAAAATTTTTGCCAACTATAAGATCAACCAATGATTCTATAGAAGTATTTAATATTTCCAAGATTAAGACAGAAAATATGGTTGCAATTACAACTATTTGTTCAAAACTATTAATTCCAAGTAATACGCCTAAAAATAATATAGTCAATCCACACAAAACCTGAATTCTAAAATTTCTAGAAGAATTTAAACAATAAACTATTCCTGAAAAGGCATAATATAAACTTTCATAGAAATGTTTTGAAGTTTTAAAAGATTGAGCCCTTTTCTTTAAAGTAAATTTCTTTTTCTTCATAAACTATCTCATATCGAATTTAATTAAGTTTAGAAATTAAATATTGTTGAAAATCAAGCATTTCCTCTAATTCATTTTCATTTCGATGATCCCATCCAAGTAAATGTAAAAATCCATGACTTGCCAACCAAATCATTTCTTCCATCAAAGAATTTTTAAATTTTTTTGATTGTTTTTCAGCAGTTTCTAAAGATATAAATAAATCTCCTAACTCAATAACAGGAATCCCAGTAACTATATCATTATTAGAAATAATTGGGAAAGATAAAACATCTGTAGGACCTTTTTTATGAAGCCACTTTTCATTAAGATTAGCAATTAATTCATCATTGATAATTTCAAAACTTAATGAGAAATTATGTTGTTCTAATTTAAAATTAGATAAATTAGTAAAAATATTTTCACTTAATACTATATTGATCCATACCTCAAAAATTCTGTTCCAAAAATCCTGTTCGATAATTAAATTATTATTTTGATCTTTCAAAATATTATTTAATGTAAGACTTTTATGAAATTTAAATACCAACTCTATTTTGCCTTCAAATATTTTATCTTCAGTCATATTTTTAAATTGGGATGGTTGGTTTGCCTAATGTTGCTAATAAAATTAAAATTCCTAGTAAAAGCAAAAAAGTAATAAAAAAATGAGAAATACTTTTACTGCCTTTCCTAACCATATTGCGCATAGCAAGCTTTATAAAACTTGGCGATGAAATTTTTTTATTAGGAGTTTCTTTTTCAATCTTCATTTCATTAATTTATATATTTAATATATTAAGTCTCAATAAATTATTAATAAAAGGATCAAGATCACCATTTAAAACTGAATCTAAATCATTAGTTTCTTGCATAGTCCTAAGATCTTTAACCATTTGATATGGATGAAATACATAATTTCTAATTTGATTTCCCCAGGCGGCCTCCACGATATCGCCTTTTATATCGGCAATTTGAGCAGCTCTTTGTTCTTTTGCAATAACTAATAATTTAGCTTTAAGTAAATTCATTGCCTTCTCTTTATTCTTCAATTGCGACCTTTCTTGAGTACAGCGTACTGATATTCTTGAAGGTAAATGTGTTATTCTCACAGCTGTTTCAACTTTATTAACATTTTGCCCGCCAGCACCTCCTGATCTGCTAGTTGTTACTTCCAAATCTTTTTCAGGAATATCCAAAGTAATGTTTTCATCTAATTTAGGCATTACCTCTACACCTGCAAAACTTGTCTGTCTTTTTCCATTTGCATTAAAAGGAGAAATCCTTACTAATCTATGCGTACCTTTCTCATTATTTAAGTAACCATAGGCATAACTACCCTCAACTTCAAAGGTGACACTTTTTATTCCTGCTTCTTCTCCATTTGAAATCTCTAATATTTTTAGTTTCATTGAGTGGTTTTCGATCCATCTTGAATACATCCGTAATAATATTTCAACCCAATCCTGAGCATCAGTACCTCCAGCTCCAGCATTAATAGAAATAACTGCCCCCAAATTATCATATTCCCCACTTAATAATCTTTGTAATTCCCAACGATCTAATCCATCTTTTAAATTTTTAAGCCCTTTTTTAGATTCTTCAATCAAATCTTCATCTGGCTCTAAAGCAAAAAGTTCAATAGATGCATTTGCATCTGATATTAAAGCTTCCCATTTATTTACTAATTCAAGTTGGTCTCTAATATCATCCAAATTACGCATTAACTTCTTAGCCTTGATAGGATCATCCCAAAATTCCTGAGAAGTAGTTATTTGCTCTAATTCTTTCTTTTGAACTTTTAATTTAGGCATGTCAAAGACAATCCTGCACATTTGATAAACGTTCTGTTAATTCAGAAAGATCTTTTTTAAATTCTGCAATATCTATCAAAATAAAATTTATTGTTATTAATAATCTAACAGGGACATTTATTTAATAGTATAAAGTAAATAATATTTTAAAAAATGTCAAAAATTGAGATCTATACATGGCAATACTGCCCTTTCTGTATAAAAGCAAAAACTTTGTTAAATAGAAAAAATATAGAATTTACTGAATATAAAATTGATGGAGATGAAACTGCAAGAGAAAAAATGAGTATTAGAGCTAATGGGAAAAGATCACTTCCACAAATATTTATTAATGGCAAAAGTATTGGGGGATGCGATGATCTTTATGAATTAGAGAATGAAAATAAACTTGATAATTTATTAATTTAATAAATAAGATGAAATTTTTATTTGTTATTGACCCCATAAAAAATATAAATCCACTAAAAGACTCTTCTGCTGCTTTAATGCAAGCCACAGATTTGAAAAATATTGAAGTTTGGTTTTGTACACCTCAAGATCTTGAGGCACGCGGAGATGAAGTATGGGCCTCAAGTACAAAAATTAAACCAAATCCTTGGATAAATTATCTAGAAAATGCATGTATTCCACTTGCAAACTTTAGCTGTATATGGATGAGAAAAGATCCGCCAGTAAATGAGGCTTATCTTTATGCGACGCATCTTCTAGAAGTTGCAGAAAGAAAAGGGGTCAAAGTTATTAATAAGCCATCTTCATTGAGAGCCTGGAACGAAAAATTAGGAGCTCTCAGATATAGTCATTTAATGGCACCAACAATAGTTGCAAATAAAGTAAATGATCTCATTAACTTTGCAAATATAAATGAAGATGTAGTTGTTAAACCTTTGGGAGGGAAAGGTGGGCAAGGGGTTATTAGATTAACTAAGAGATCTCCTGGGATCCATGCATTAATTGAATTAATTACTTCTCAAGAGCAATTACCAGTAATGATGCAAAAATTCATACCTGAAGTTGAAAATGGAGACAAAAGGATAATTATTGTTGATGGTGAACCTCTTGGTTACATAAATAGAATTCCCAAAAAAGGAGATTTTAGAAGCAACCTAGCATTAGGAGGTAATGCTAAAAAAACATCTTTAACCTCTAAAGAAAAGAATATTTGTTCAGAATTATCAAAACACTTAAAAGATGAAG
>MDTD01176432.1_pt1 | contig 10467 bp, 9 predicted proteins | sample 811221 | NCBI WGS metagenome assembly MDTD01 (sample SAMN05326646, study PRJNA326480) | marine metagenome | isolation source: seawater | place: Pacific Ocean: South West | collected 2011
ATATTCATTGGGGGAATTAAATAAAGATATCCAAAATACTTTAGATATTTGTTGTTGGAAATTCTTCTAAGCAAATGATTAACACCGGAGGCGCCAGCAAAAATTTTAACTTTTGAATCGTTGCAAATGATAAAGTAGGACGATTGTTGACAATCAAGTTGTTTATCATAATTCAAATTGTAATCCTGACAAGCGATGAAGTTGATTTTAAAATCATAATTAAAGGTTTTTAGTACCCTTATGCCATCTCTGCAGAAAGAACAGTTCTTATCGAATAAGAAAAAAATGTCCACAGCTAATTCTTTTATTAGTTTGAAAGTTTTATCGGGATTCCTATTGAAATATGATATTCAAGATTCAATCGCATTTATTATCTTTCGCAGACCATCACCTGCAACATATTTACTGAACCACTTTTTGCTTTCTTTGCCCATTTCTAACGAAAGCTCTTTATCTTGGCATATTTTCATAAGCGCGGAAGCAACACTATCATCATCAGACGCATTAATGATAGGGTATAAATACTCATAATTCTTTTTATATAACTCGTCTTCTCTGTACATAATAATTGGCTTTGACATGCACATAAATTCACAAACAACGCTGTATGTAATCCAGCTTAAATCCGCCAACGCCGCGACCCCCACATCACATAAATTAATTCCAATCATTATATCTTTTCTGTAAGTAATTTGAAACCACTTGACATTACTTTCAATATCAAGATCTTTAATTAATTTTTTTGATTTATCAACATCCTCTCCATATTCGAATAGAATTAAGCAGGATTTTATTTCTTTCTTATTTTGAGTGAATTTTTTAAAACCTTTTAACAGTTTTTCATTTCCTTTATAGTCTATCGGAGACCTATTACTCCACAAGTGTCTACAGTGATGGAAAACAATGAAATCCGTAGATTCTCGTATCTTTTTCATTGACTCGATAAAGTCATTTGAAGATGAATCTAAATACTTTTTTAAAATTGAATGTTTATACTGCCTATCATAAATAAGAGGAACAGTACCAATAATTAGATCCCCATGATGGTTTAGGTTTTTATATTGCCAATGTAAAGTACTATTTGCATTTGTTTTCATCACAAATCTTGATTTTTTTATACCCATTTTTTGATGATATGTAACATAAATAATTTTTAAGATCTTTTTATTGAAATAATTTTTCCTTCGAAAATAGGGTTGGTAATCAAGATCTGAACCGTAGGGAATGAATATATCCAATTTTAATCCAACTTTATTTAAGTATGCAGGAGCCAGGCCGCAACCAATTATAAATTCAAAATCCTGAACAGCATTTTTAATTTGGTCCTTGGGAATGAGATAAAAACCGGTCGGTAACATTGAGAAGAAACTTTTGCGAACATACTTTTTATAGTTCTCATTGTAACTATCAGCACGCGGATTGAAATGGTCAAATTCCTCCTTCATTAACATGAGATGAGCATCATAACCTTTATCCCTCAAATATCTTACTAAAGAAAAAAAGTTATTTCCTTGATTACACATCAGAAGAATTTTTTTCATTTTAATAATGTTCTTGCATGTAATGTTTTGATCATAAAAAATATTTAGGTCATTAAGATTTTACTAATTGGTTCTTCTCAAAAGGGAATTTATCTTAGTCAACAATTTGGTGTTGAATATTGAAAATCATTTTATAATCATAGAGGTTTGATATCCAACTTTAAACTAACTCAAAAATCGAATCTAAAGTATCAAAAGACAATTCAATTGCGGGATTTGTGGGTAAACTATTGTATTTAGCATCTTTTACGAATACTGAATTTTTATTAACCCGAACCCGATTTTCGGAAAAAAATTGAACAGCTTGAGCAAGGTTATATTTCTGATGATGCCACAATTTTAATTCCCACTCTTTTTGTTCATTTATTTCATCGAGTGGTACTACACTTTGTATGATAATTGGACCGTCATCTGGTAGTTCATTTACAAGGTGGCAACTACAACCACCAAACATTGCTTTACCATCGTTTAATAACTTTTTATTTGCCCCATATCCTTGGTAGGCGGGTAATAAAGAGGGATGGGTATTTACAATTCTATTAGGAAATTCCCTTAAAATATCACCACCTATTAATCTTCTCAGGCTTATTAGAACTAAGTCAGTTGATTCTGGTATCTGTCTTAACAAAAGATTACTATAGGCAGCTTTACCCAAACTCATATCCTGTGATATTGTGGAGTGTCGTATACCATGTTTTTTTGCAATCGAATCAGTTCTGCAAGACCTATCGGTTATTATTTTATTTATACTGCAGTCAACAATTCCTAGATTTATTGCGCTTAATAAATAATCGAAAGTGTAACCGCCTGATGAAGCTAAAATGCAAACATTCATAATATTAGTTTTTTTGAAACTTAATAGGGAAAAATAAAGAGATCTTTAAAATGACTTCGAAAATAATTATTATTTATTCTAGAATTATTATTTTTACTAAAAATAAAAAACCTTTTAGGTGCTGCATTCCATTTTTTTTTGTAAGATGCCCCACCGCCATCAGGAGGGTTAGAAGCTTGCCAATTTACCTTAATTATATCTTTTTCGAGAGCATAACTATAGATATGACTGATAATCGAATAATTAGTACCACATCTCAAATGTTGTTGTGGGGTTGACATCATAAATAATTCAATCATTTTATCTGAAAGTAGCGTGAAGCATCCACCGATTAATCTTCTATCATTTTTAAAGGCGGCCACTAATTTTGCAGTACCGGAAGTCATTAATCTTTTAAAAAATTCATATTCCCAAGTTAAACCCTCAAGTTCCTTAATTCTTACAATATGGCAGCGTTCATACCATTCCTTTAGATGTGCGAGGTCACTAGTTAGTAAAACATTTATGCCATTTTTTTTTGCTGCCTCTAGTCCTTTTCTTATATTTGATCTTCCGTTTTTACTTGGAAAATTTTTTAGTAAAAGTCCATTTTTAGATACCGAAATGGGTATTTGAGTTATATAATAAGTCTTGTTTGAAACGATCCATCCATTTTTTTTTGGAATATTTTCATAGGCATCAAAAATTGATCCCGTTATTGAATATGAATCTATTTTATTTTTTGTTAATTCTTGATCGATAGCATCAAGGTAATAAAAAATAGATTTTATTTTTCTAACTGGAAAAAATCCACAAAAACCAAATCGTCCACCACTGCAAAGATGAAGTTTGTCTTCGACCTTTTTTATAAAGAAAATTCCTTCCCAATCTAATTGATCTTTAAAGAGTAGATTTATTTTGACACACGAAAGTTTGAAAAACTGAGCTATTTCAAAAATATTAGCTTCAATTGAAAATGGAAAATTTGATTCAACTATCTCATCATATTTGATATTGTTATCTTGATAAATAAACTCTGTTTTAATCATCAAATGTATTATCGGGTATTTTTATTTTAGGATCTTTATATACATGAACACAAAACTCATAGGGCATATAAGAATGATCAAATATGAACCTTTTTGAAAGATTTTTGCTTATAAATTCAAAAAGGGATTGAATATCTTGATGATATGCATTTTCTCCCTTGAAGTCAACATAAGGACTCTGAAAATCAAACGATAATAGCATGTTGCAAGATTCGAATAAATTAAAAATTATCGAGAATACTGTATTTTGGTGGACTTCAATATTTTCATCGTACAAATAGTTGAAGGCACCTGAGCATATAACATAGTCAAAGTTATTTTCTATCTTATCGTCTATTGATTTTGACAAAATAAAAGTACCGTTTTGTTGATACCTTGCGGTTTCGATAAACTCTGGTACGCAGTCGATTCCAGTGTAATATACATTTAAATTTTTGTCCGCAAAATATTTAGCAAGATCTCCAAACCCGCATCCAAAGTCTAACACTGATACATCACTTGATTTTAAATATTTTGTTAGAGCCTCAAATCTTAATTCCTGCCTACCCTTTATCCATCCAAGTGTCCTCGGATTAATTCCATATTTTTTAAATTGCCTCTGATAGGCCATTTTCATCTTTTTTCCAATAGTTTTCAAAACGTGAAACTAATTTTTAAAATTAATTTTTAAGTACTCCTCTATATTAATTAGGGACCAAATTAACAATCTTCTATTGTTTTTATCCGTGAAATGCTCATTAACCAAACTCTTGATAAACTTTTTATCCATGAAATCGTAAATCAAAGCATTTTTATTAAATAATTTACTTTTTACAAAGTCGACACTCTCTTTTTTAAACCAACTAGAATCTGGAGCAGAAAAACCTTTTTTTTGAGCCTCAAATAGGTATTTAGGAACATAATTTTTCATAACTCGTCTCAAAATTTTTTTCCCATCATTAGTTTTTTTAAAATTTCTCTTATTATTTATTTCGTTTTCATTTATGTAGGTTGAATTTTTCAAACTTTTCAATTTTAGACTTACCGGACAACTCATAGCAAAGTCTACTAAATCATTATCCATAAATGGAACCCTAGTCTCCATGCTATGTGCCATGCTTAATTTATCTTCAACAACAAACAATCCGTGCAAAAATGTATTAGCTTCAAAATATAGGGAATTATTAATAAAGTCCTGTGGCTTTTTGAGGTTGGTTTCCTGATTTTTAAAGACATTTCTAAAAATATCAAGGGTATTTAAATCTTTTATTTCATTATGTATTGGCTTAAAAACTTTTCTTAACTCATTTTCGTTTAGGAGTCTTTGCCAAAACTTGTAATATTTATAAATATAATCATCAATTTTCTCATTATTTTTAGGTACGAAATAACGCCAGGGATATCCTCCGAAAAGTTCATCTCCCCCTGTGCCTGAAAGAATAACTTTCACAAATTTGCTTGCAAGTTTAGCAACATAATAATTGGGGTAACTTTGGCCAACTCTAGGTTCTTCGAGATGGTATGTAAAATCATACAGACATCTTTCCATATCGCCAGATTTTAAAACTATCTCATATTGTTCAGTTTTAAAAAATGCAGACATAGCCTCAGCCTCATGTCTCTCATCAAATGATAACTCAATTCCTGATGCAGTACTTAAATCAAAACCACAGGTAAATGTTTTTATATTTGGTAGTTTTCTTGATGCAATCGAGGTAAGGGTTCCAGAATCAATTCCGCCAGATAAATATGCGCCTAATTCGACATCAGAAACAAGTTGTCTTGATACTGCTTGTTTTAGCAATCGATCTAATTCTTCCTTAATTGATGATACATCATTTGTATCAGTTCTTTCATAAAAATTATAATCCCAATACTTTTTAAATCTAAAATCATTTTGAGCAATACATCTAATTTTACCAACAGATGCTGGCGGAAGCATTTTAATATCTTTCATCAATGTGCGGTTTGTAAACAAGTTTTGAAACGTGAAATACTCAACCAAGGCACTTTTGTCTATTATTTTTTTAGCTTTAGGGTTTTGTAGGATTGCTTTTTGCTCAGATGCAAATAAAAAAACTTCACCAAATTTAGCATAGTAAAGTGGCTTAACTCCGAAACGATCCCTGACAAGATAAAGAGTCCTATGCCTCTTATCCCATATTGAGAATGCAAACATACCATTAAAACGAATTACACATTTTTCTCCCCACTCTACCCACGAATTAAGCACAACTTCTGAATCAGTTTGAGATTGAAAGCGATATCCTAATTTTTGAAGTTCAGATCTTAGTTCTTTAAAATTATATACCTCACCATTATAACTTAGTACAAATCGTCTATTTTGAGATTGCATTGGCTGATTACCTGCCTCAGACAAATCTAAAATTGACAAACGTCTGTGACCAATTCCGATGTAATCATCAACATAATAACCCTCACCATCAGGCCCTCTATGGACAATTTCATTGGTCATTTTTTTTAGTATGCTTCTAGATACTTTTTCCTTATTGGTATTGAGTATGCCTACAATTCCACACATTATAGATGAGCTGTGATTTTTTTTACTACGTATTGGTGTTCTTCTTTTTTTAGACCATTATACATTGGAAATGATATACTACAATCATTTGCTATCCAAGCATTAGGATAATCTTGAGGTTTTAAACCATATTTAGTGCTGTAATATTTTAACATGTGCACCGCGTGGGTAGCTGGCCTTGTGGCAACTCCATCTTTTTGCAAATTATCCATAAATAGATTTCTCTTGTTTTTTATGGATTTAATTTGCTCAAGACCTATGCGCTTTATGTCATAAATGCAGGGATATGACTGATAACTGTGAAGGAAATCATTATTTTCAAATGGTAATTGAAAAAAATTCAAATCCTTGAGTTTTAAATTATACTCCAAACTAATTTTACGTCTCTCATCAACGATCACTTCTGCTCTTTCCATCTGCGTTGAACCTATTGATCCTTGAATATCAGTCATACGGTAGTTGAAACCTGCATAGGGGTACTCTGCAAGCAAATATGGCTTTGCTCCATTATGCCGTTGAAGATCAGTGATTGATGCGCCATGGTCCCGCAAGGATCTTAATTCTTTGGCGAGATTATCATCGTTGGTTGTTATCATACCACCCTCGCCAGTAGTTATAGCTTTCCTAGGATGAAAACTAAAACATCCCGTTTTGCCAAATGAACCAACATGTTGACCATGATATTTGGAACCAAACCCACAAGCTGCATCTTCAATAATAAATAAATTATATTTTTCTGCAATTTGTAAAATTTTTTTCATTTCTGCTGGAAGACCAAAAAGATGCACAGGGATAATGGCTTTTGTCTTTGATGTTATATGGCTCTCAATTTTTTCGACATCTATATTAAATGTTTTCAAATCTATATCACAGAAAACTACTTTACCCCCTAAGTGCTCGACTACATTTGCAGTGGAAATCCAAGTGAAGGCGGGGACAATTGCTTCATCGTCTTTTTTAAAACCCAATGCTGAAAGTGATAAGTGTAGGGCAGTAGTACAAGATGTTACCGCGATAGAATTTTTTACACCGGTAAACTCTGAAAATTTATCCTCAAAATCTCTAACAAATTCACCTTGCACTAACCAACCATTTTTAAGAGGCTGACTGATAATATCATACTCTTTTTCAGTAAGTTTGGTTTTAGCTATGGGTATTTTCATCTATTTTTTGATCTCCAATCAATTAAATTTTTAATACCCTGCTCTAAGCTTATTTTATATTGAAAACCTAATTCTGATTTTGCTTTTTCCGTAGAGCCAATACGATTTTTTACAAATTGTCTATTGTCATTATTTTTATATGGTTTGTATTTTACTTTCAAATCCGATTTTTTGATTTCTAATATCAAATTACAAAGCTGGTCTATAGAAGTCTGTATACCAGTGCCCACATTGTAGAACTGATCAGTTTTTCTTGATTTAATAGCCGCAATATTGCAAAGGGCCGCGTCTCTAACATTAATGAAATCGTAAGCCTGACTACCGTCACCATTTATTAATAGACTTTCATTGGAATCTATTTTATTCAACAAATTTGGTATTACCCCTGTATAAGCAGCATTTTGATCTTGATTTGGACCATAAACATTCATGTATCTTAAACCAACATAATTGAGCCCATACCGGTCGTAATACGCCCTACACATTGCTTCACCAGAAATTTTAGTAGCACCATAGAAATTTCTATTATTAAATGGATGATTTTCAGTCATAGGAACCTCTAAGGCATCACCGTAAACAGAAGCAGAAGATGAATAAATCAGAAGCTGAATATTATTTTTAACGCACGCCTCCAAAACATTAAAGGTGCCTTCTATATTAACTTTAAAAGCTGTTCTAGGGTAATCTTTACAATGAAGTAACCACATTGCGGCTAAATGTATGACAATATCAATATTTTTCATTGCGTCATTTAATACATCAGTATCTCTAATATCTCCTCCGTTTGGGTATACTGTACATCTTTTATCTTTGATACTTTTTTTGATATTGAGATGCTTTCCTCTTGAGAAGTTGTCAAAGATAATAATTTGGTTCACATTCGTCCTCAATAATTCGGAAACCACATGACTACCAATAAAACCAGCTCCCCCCACAACTAAAACCCTTTTATTGTTTAAACTCATCCTGATTCGACTCTTCTATTTCCCATATTGAATTATCATTGACTAAACCATGCACTTTATCCCAGCGATAATTAGAATCAGAGTTAATTCCAACTTTCAGAACCTTAAAATCAAAAACTCTTTCTAACCATTCGAGTGTTGTACCATTATCTTCCCCAACCCCGACATATATACTAAATAATCCCGGAAGCATTTTGGATGTTATTCGTGTAATCGATGTATGTTTACCTATCTTTATGTCTCCCTTAAATGAACCAATGCTTCCTGATTCTGAATATAAAATTATTTTTCCCCTCAGATCACCGATCATAACATAAATACTACAATTTTTTAGATTTCTCTTTGTAAGCAAGGTAAGCTTAACAGTAATGATTTCCTTAAAATAAAATTCATTTTTCGATTTCCCATCCTCTCCTTGAAGTTCTATCGTTGATATTTTTAACGCACCAGTATTAAAGTCACGATTCTGTTCTGTCAAATAGATAATACCTTTTTTATTTTTTTTATTTTCATTTTCTAAATATTTTTCAATCACATATTTGGGTTCCCCATCCATGGATATTTGTCCCTGATCAATTGATATGCATCGACTACACAACTCATTTATCCACCGTAATTGATGACTGACGAAAAGAATAGTTCTTCCTGATTGTGAAATTGTGTCCATCTTATTTAAACATTTATCTTGGAAACTAGCATCTCCAACAGCGAGAACCTCATCAATCAATAGAATTTCAGGCTCTAAATGAGCAGCCACTGAGAATGCAAGGCGCACTTTCATACCAGATGAGTATCTTTTTACGGGTGTGTTAATGTGTGCTTTGATTTCGGAAAAAGCGATTATGTCCCCTAGTTTATTTTTTATTTCTTCTTTCTTCATACCCAATATAGCGCCGTTTAGAAAAATATTTTCTTTACCTGTTAATTCAGGGTGAAATCCAGTGCCTACTTCCAACAAGGATGCAATACGACCTTTTATTTTAACTCTACCCGATGTTGGAGCTGTTATTCTTGCGCAAATTTTCAGTAGCGTTGATTTACCGGCCCCGTTCTTTCCAATGATTCCAAGAATTTCACCGTTCGCTATTCCCACATTAATATTTTTTAGTGCCCAAATTTTACCATTCGCAGGTTGCTTTTTATTTTTGTGTTCTATCAAAACGGAATTGGGGTCAACCTTATCAAAATACTTCGCATAAATAGATGAAATATCTCTAACAAGGGTACCAGTAGAAATAACACCCAAGCGATACTCTTTAGATAAATTTTCTATTTCAATTACGTTATTCATTAGACAGTATCTATGAATGATTTTTCTACTTTATTGAAGGTTAAAACTCCTAATATGAATATTACCACAGTAATTATAATTGAATAAATGAAATGCCCTAATTCTAAATTACCCTTTCCAACAAAGGCTTGGCGAAAACCCTCAATCACAGGAGTAATTGGGTTAGCTATTAAAATCATTCTATACCTATCTGGAACAACAGATAATGGATATACAATTGGGGAAGCATACATCAAAAGTTGTGAGCCAAAGGCAACCAAATAAGTTAGATCACGATATTTTATTGTGACTGATGAGATAATCATACCTAAACCTTGCCCAAGCATCGCCATTTGCACTATTAATATGGGTACAAGCGAAAGTGTTTTGGGTGATGGGGCGATACTATTATTTCCAATGACTAAATAATAAAAATAAAAACAAAAAAACATAAGGAGCTGAACGGCAAAAGTCGCAAGGTTAGATATCACCTTTGATAGCGGCAAAATAATCCTTGGAAAATATACTTTGGCAAAAAGGTCTGAATTAAGCACAAAAGTATTTGATGTAGCATTAAGGCAACTTGAAAAATAATTCCATGCTATAATACCTGACATATAAAACAGGTAAGGCGGAATCTCTTCGGTTGAAATTTTAGCTACTTTATTAAAAATCACAGAAAAAACAATGGTAGTGATAATAGGCTGGATGAAAAACCACAAAGGGCCAAGAACTGTTTGTTTATAAAATGTTGTGAAATCCCTTTTGACAAATAACCACAAGAGGTCTCTGTAGTTCCAAACTTCGCCAATATTTAATTCCATCCACCCTCTTTGAGGCGTTATTACCATATCCCATTCTGGGTGCTGTTTATACATTACTTCGCATTAGTCTAAGTTTTTTTAATTAAGGCAGGTCCTCTTATTCGCTAGAGCGCCTATTCTTGATTTTCTTTTTCGGTTCCATAATAATTGTAATACTGATGGTAATAGTAGTAATAGTAAGAGCCATAGCTACCTTTATTGGTCACTGCATTCATTATAATTCCGCCCAGCGGGGCGTTGATATTCCTCAAATTGCTAATTGTATGGTGAAATGCTTTTTTGTCAGTTTGTCCAACTTTTACAATTAAAACAATACTGTC
>MDTD01179625.1_pt1 | contig 10463 bp, 11 predicted proteins | sample 811221 | NCBI WGS metagenome assembly MDTD01 (sample SAMN05326646, study PRJNA326480) | marine metagenome | isolation source: seawater | place: Pacific Ocean: South West | collected 2011
ATCAAAAAATTCAAAACAAAAAAGTACAGATTTATTAGATCTATCTTTAACAAAAAATTTATTTGGAAATAATTTATTTATGAAGATTACAAATGTTTTAAATGAGAGATATGAAAAACCAGCAACTTATACACAAGACGGTAGACAATTAAGACTTGGTTTTAAAAGAATATTTTAACCTAATAATTAATAGAAAATTGATAATTAGATTTAAAATTTTATAATAAAATATAAAATAATATAAATGAAACATATAAAATTTTTTTTTGGAATATTTTTAGTTCTTGCTGCCAGTAGGTTTATTCCGCATCCACCTAATTTTACAAGTTTAATTGCATTAAGTTTTTATGTTCCTTTAATTTTTGGATCAAGATACATTTTTATTGTATTGATAGGATTTATTATTACAGATTTGATTATTGGCCTTCACAGTACAATTCTTTTTACATGGGGTAGTATAATATTAATTGGAGTAATTTCTAAATTTTTTAAAAATTATATTTCACTTAGATTTTTTGGGATTTTGTTTTCTTGTATGATTTTTTACCTTATAAGTAATTTTGGTGTCTGGTTACAAGGGACATATGGCTATCATTTAGACGGATTATTTATCTGTTATGTTTTAGCAATACCTTTTTTTGGTAATACTTTGATTGCTACAATTATATATGCAATTGTTATTGAATGTATATGTAGATTCATATTAGATAAAAAAAAGTATTTAAACATTTAGCATTTAGGAAAATAGTGTCTGTAATAGAATTTGTTGGCGTACCTTGTTCTGGTAAATCTAAGTTTTATTCTAAATTCAAATTTTTTTTAGAACACGAACATAATTTAGTAATTTTTAATTATTCAGATTTATTTTATAGTTTTTCCAAAAACCTTATTTACTTGTCTTTCACAGAGAGATTATATTTAAGGGCAGCTTATTTTTTATATAAAAGAAGACAATATAATAATAAAAAAATTATTAAAAATTTTTCTAGAAATAGTTTTGAACTGAAAGATCATTTAAAAATAAAAGTTAAAAAAATTATTTCTAATAAAATAGAAAACATTAAAATAAATATTACTAATTCTTTTTCTAAAAAAGAAAAAAATATTTTAATGATACTAAATCGAAGTATAAAAAATTCACCACTTGACAATGAACAAAAAAAAATTCTCAAATCTAGAATGTTAGAAGAGCTCATAGGAATGCATATATGTAAAAAACTAAATTTGAGTAATTATGTTATTTTGAATGATGAAGGACTTTTTCAAAGAATATTATCTGGTACAGGAAATTTTAAAAATAAAGATATTACTAGGATATTTTCTGATATAACAATTTTAAAAAAATATTTTCCAGATATTATTGTGTTATTTACAAATTCCTCTTTTAGTAAAATTAAATACAGATCTAAAAAAAGAAAAGAAGGTTTTAAATTTTCTAATTTAAATGATAAAGAAATAAAAAGTTGGATTAAAATTTTTGATAAATTTTTTCAAAAATATAAAAAAACAAAAATTTATAAAATAAATGACAAAAATTTGTCGCTATTATTAAAAAAAATAACTAAAAATAAATGAAAATTTTACATTTAAACTATTCAGATCAAATTGGTGGTGCAGCTATTTCTGTAATGAGATTACACAAAGCCCTTATTAAGAAAAATATTAACTCAAAAATATTTGTAAAGGAAAAAGTTACACAAGAAAAAAATATAATAAATGAAAAATCTACTTTTAACTTAATTTCATCTTTACTAAAAAAAGCATTTTTAAGAAATATTAGAAAGTTATCCTCATCTAAAAACACATCTACATTCTCTATGAATTTAATTAAAGGTGTCACTTTTAACAAAATAAAACCATATAAACCGGATATAATTAATTTGCATTGGATTTCTAATGAAATGATAAGTTTGAGAGAAATTTCAAAAATAGATGTTCCAGTAGTGTGGACGTTAGTTGATATGTGGCTCTTTAGCGGAGGAGAGCACTACACAAATGAAAAAAGATATATCAAAGGTTATTACAAATATAATAGAATTAAAAACGAAAAAGGTTTAGATCTAAATAGATATGTTTGGAGTAAAAAAAAAAAATTTATAAATGAGCAAATTAAAATAGTATGTATAAGCAATTGGTTAGCAAAAGAAGCTAGAAAAAGTAATTTACTTAAAAATTTTGATATTAGGGTTATACACTGTGCAATTGATACTAATATATGGAAACCAATTAACAAACTAGAAGCAAAAAAAATACTTGGCTTGAACCCTAGACGAAAATTAGTTTTATTTGGAGCTACAGGTGGTATCTCTGACGAGAGGAAGGGATTTAAATATATAGCTAAAGCTCTAAATGACAATAAGTTGAATAAAGAAAAATTTGATTTAATGGTTTTTGGTGAACAAGAGCAAATAAATTTAAAATTTAAAAATAGAAAGATTATTTTTAAAAAAGGCAGTTTCTATGGAAATGATATAGCCTTAAGAACTCTCTATTCAGCTGCAGATTTATTAATTGCACCAAGTGAATTAGAAGCATTTGGACAAGTAGCTTCTGAAGCTGGTGCATGTGAAACTCCATGTGTAGCTTTTGAAAATACTGGATTTGAAGATGTTATTTTACATAAAAAAACAGGCTTTTTAGCAAAATATAAAAGTCATGTTGATTTAGCAGCGGGTATATTTTGGTGTCTTAATAATTCAAAAAGATTAAGTCTTGGAAAAAAATCTAGAATGTATATCAAGAAGAAATTCGATAGCAAAGTTATTGCAAGCAAGTACATAGAATTATACACAGAGTTAAAAAGAAAAAAATTATAAATGAATTTTAAATATTTTAATTCTCAATTGCCGGTAATAATCTTACTAGGTGGGAAGGGATCTAGATTTTCAGAAATTACACAGCCACCTAAGCAGTTAGTAAAATTAAATAAAACTAATTTAATAATAAGTATTCTAAAATATTATAACAAATATAAATTTAATTATTTTTTGCTACCTCTTGGCTATAAAAAAAATTTTTTTTATAAATTTTTTAATGATAAAAAAATTAAAAAAAAATACAAACTTAACGTTATTCTAAATAAAAATAAAAGATTTGAGCTTAATCCTAAATTAATTAATATTCAGTTATTTAACACAAAAGAAAATGCCACAAAATTAGAGAGAATAAAGAAATCTACGGAATTATTTAATAACGAATTTTTCTTGGTAACTTATGGCGATGGACTAGCAAACATTAATTTTGAGAATCAACTGAAATTTTTTAGAAAAAGATTAAAAAATCTGGTGACAATCTATAGAACAAAGTCTCAGTACGGACATTTTGATTTAAACAAAAATTATTTAGTAAAATATTTTAAAGAGAAACCATTTTTCGATTTACCAATTAATATAGGTTATTATATTTTTAATAAAAAAGATTTTACTAAATTTTATAATAAAAAAAATGAACTCGAAAAAAATTTTTTACCAAAACTAATTAGAGCAAAATCTTTATATGCGTATAATCACAAGGGATTTTTTTTTAACATTGATAACAAAAAAGATTTAGTATTAGTCAAAAAAAAATTTAAAGGAGTATAGATAAATGTATGTTCTTGTTACAGGTGCACTAGGAATTTTGGGTAATTCAATTTTAAATGATCTATCAAAAAAGGGTAAAAAAATACTTATCTATGATAAATTAAAAAATATTTCCAGATTTAGAAAAATATCTAAAGATAATATGAAATTTATTGCTGGAGATTTAACTGATTATAAAAAAATAAAAAAAATATTTATAAAATATAAGATAGAGTCTGTTTTTCATTTAGGTGCTCAAACGCAAGTTTTAAAAGCTCTCGACAACCCAGAAGAAACCTTTGCCATCAATCTCTTTTCTACAGTTAAGTTTTTAGAATTAATAAGAACAATTAATAGAAATATACTATTCATATATAGTTCATCTGATAAAGCTTATGGAGAACTCTTGGCTGGTAATAGTTATTTAGAAAATTATCCATTAAATTCAATTTATCCTTACGATGTATCTAAATCAACTTCAGACATTATAGCGCAATCATATGCAAAAACATATGGTTTAAAGGTAGGCATTATCAGAAGTGCAAACATATTTGGACCACATGATAGAAATTTAAAAAGGATTATCCCAGAAACAATTATTAGTCTTTTAAAGAAAAAAAAAATTGTAATTAGATCAAATGGAAAATTAAAAAGAGATTATATTTATGTTGATGATGTGGCAAATGCATACCTAATGACTTATGAAAAACTAAAAAAATCTAATAAAAAATTACTAATATACAACGTTGGATCAAAGTATAATTTGTCAGTAATCCAAATAGTAAAGCATATAGCTGAAGCACTTAAGATTAAAAAAAATTACTATACGATAAAAAATAATTCAAAAAAGGAAATTAAAAATCAAAGATTGAATTTTAAAAAAATTAAATATGAATTAAAATGGAAACAAAAAACTTCTCTTAAAGAAGGATTAATAAAAACCATTAAGTGGTATAAAGAAAATTTATCAGAATTTAAATAAATATCGAATAATTTTATGATAAATATTTCTATGTTAAAATATTTTTATTTTATAATTTAAAATAAGTCTATTTTCTAGATTTTTTACATTTGTAGCTTTTTTTTAACCAGTGATCTAATTATTGGATGTGCTACATGATAATCAATAAACTTTTTATTTATTTTTCTTTTTTTTTGATATTTCAAATTATTCTTTAATGCTTTTATAATTGTTTTTATCCTTATATAATGGTCAAAGTAATCAAAATTTTTTAAATCTTTAATTTTTATATTAAATTTTTTTATTAAAATAATTTTTCCACTATCTAGAACTTTATTCATTCTAAAAACAGAGCAGTGTACAGACTTATCTTTTAAAATTGAGTAAAAAATGGTTGTACTCCCTTTAAATTCTGGAATTTTTCCAGGATGAGCGTGAATAAATTTTTTAGATTTCAATAGTTTTATATTTTTGATTATTTGAGAAGCATATCCAGAATAAATAAAAGTATTTATTTTACTATTTAGAATATAATTTATTGCTCTAGAACAATTTATATCGCGAGTATTCAAAAATTTTACTTTAATCTTTTTTAAGACAATTAAGTTATTAATAAATTTGTTTTTTTTATCCAGTACAATGACTTCCTTTGGAAAATAGCTTTCTTTAAATAATTCATCAAGATAAACTAAAGATCTTTTGTTATTAGCAATTATTAATGAAAAATTAACCATTAATTTGATTAAATAATTTTTTTTCAAAGTTTAATAAATAGATTAATTTTTTTTTCTGAAAAAAAGTTAAATTTAATTCCTTTTGCATAAAAAGATCAATCAACTTTAATAAAAAATTAAATTTATGTAGTTTATCCAATTTTTTAAGTTTAGTTATTAAAATTGCAAACGTTAATAATCCAGTATAAGAAATATTTTTGTTCGTTTTTTTTTTTAGATTATCGTATCGTGCCTTAAGTGTTAAATTAACTTCAAATTTTTTGTACATTGATATTAAATAATTTTCATAATTTTTAATATTCTTTTTATTTTTTAATATTTTTGTAAACCTTATGGTAGTGTGATCATAACTTTGATCATTCTCTAAAATTTGACTTTGATAAATTTTTTGGAGGAATTCATATCTTGCTTTTTTATAATTATTTATAAATATTTTATTTAATACAGGAGTATTTCTATATTTTATTTCAATATATTTTTTAATTATAGAATTATAAGACATTTTACTTTGTATTAATAATTAATTTATACATTTTGTTTAATATTTTTTTATGATCCTTGAACTTATTAGAGATTGTTAAATTTGACTTATAAGGTTTTGGAAATTTTATATCTTTACCAACAATATTTTTTTTAAATTCACTTAATTTATGATTTTTATTAAAAATTATTCTGTTTTCTGTTTTTAGATATATTTGAACATAATTTTTAAATATTTTTCTATTTTCTTTTTGATGTTTGTTAAATATTGACTGAATAGCACAAATTACAAAATAACCTTTATTTTCAAGGTATTTACATAAATTTTGAATGTATATCGAATTCAAATATCTATCCTTTTTTGTATAACCAAGATCATGAGTCAAATATTTACGAACTTCATCTCCATCAACTAAAAAAATTTTTTTTTTATTTAAAATCCTAGACAATTTTTTTGCGAAAAAAGTTTTGCCAGAACCAGATTGTCCAATTATCCAAATAACCATAAATATTATTGCTGAATATTAATTATAAATATGATTTATATCATATATATTCAAAATATTAATATAATTAATTAAAATGCTGCAAAAAATTAAAAATTTTTTAAAGAAAGATGTTAGATGGAAATTAATAATAATTTCAGAACTTACCAAATTGAGATTTATCTATCCTAAAAGATTTAAAATAATTGGATTTTCTGGTTTGTATACAAAATTAATAATCAGACTAATTATTAATGAAAAAATTTCTAAAATCAGGAAAAATCTTATCAAAAAAAGTTTTCCTGCAACAAATAAAAATAAAAAAATAAATTTTCTTATTTCAACGCCAGCTTCAGGAAGCATGTTTGTAAGAAATATTATGAGTAGTTATTTGGAGCTCTTGTTCAAAGTTGGTGATGGATATCCAAAATATGACAATATTAATAATGATTACATATTTGCATGTTCACCAATTATGGGCGGTGATTTATTTAATTCTCTAGATATAAAAAAGCAGGGATTTATTGATGATTTAAAATATACAAGTTCCGAAGATTTTATTCAAAAGAGGATTATCTTTAGTAGATATCCGTTAACAAGAGTTGATTTATATGATTTAAATTACATTAAACCATTAATTTTATTTAGAAATCCAATAGATCAGATTATATCAAGATACACTAGGAGTGATAATAGAACTGACGATCAAAAATCTTCGATCGTAGATAAAAAATTATTAAATATGAGAATAAAAGAATATGAGGTCTATATAAAATATTGGTCTAATTATATTAAAAATAAAAAAAATGGAACCGATTTTATGTTAGTTTATTTTGAAAACTTAGTTTCAGAAAGCGATAAAGTTATTAAAAATATTCTCAAATTTTTTGAATATGAAATTAATGAGGAATATATAAAAAAAGCGGTTCATATTCACTCTAAAGATAATACTCAAAACTTCTTTAATACTATTAAAAACTATAACATAACCAGGTTTACTAATCCTGAAGTAAAAATGAGACAGAAAGAGTTAATTAAGCCATATGTAGATGAAGAACTCTTTAAAAGAGATATTACAAATAACTTCAAAAGTTTATATGAAGAAGCCAAAAAAAAATAAGAAATTAATAGGTAAAGCTGAAAATCTAGATCTTTTATCAAAAATTTTCAAAAATAAAGAAGTCATAATTCCAAAGTATTTTTACTTTTCAATTACAGAATTTTTATATAACAAAAATTTTTTTTTTAAAAAAATATTCAACTTTTCAAAGAAAAAAAAGATTATTATTAGATCCTCTTCAACAAATGAGGATAATGTTAATTTTTCGAATGCTGGAAAATATGAGTCGAAAATTTTAGATAAAAAAAGTAGTGTTGATTTAATTATAAGAATTCTTGAGAGATTTATAAAACAATTTAAATCTAAAAATGACAAAATAATAATACAAGAGTTTTTAAGTAGTGTAGATTATTCTGGAGTCATATTTACAAAAGATATTAATTACGATAGTCCTTATTATACAATTAATTTTGACACTAGTGGAAAAACAGACTTAATTACATCAGGTAAACAAAATGACAAAATAAACTCTTTTGTAATTTATAAAAATCACAAAAAAAATAATAAATTTTATGAATTAATTAAAACCGTTAGTAAGATTGAGTCTGTTACAAAAAACGACAGATTAGATATAGAATTTGCTTTAAAAAATAACAAAGTGATTTTGTTTCAGGTCAGACCACTTCCAAAGCCAAAGTATAAAGTTCAAACTTTAGGATATAAGGAAAAAAATTTTGATAAATATTTAAAAAATATTGAAAAAAAAATAAAAAAACTTAAGTCTGTTAATCCGACATTAAGTTCAAAACAAACTTTTTTTAGTAACATGTCTGATTGGAATCCTGCTGAAATGATAGGGGACAAACCAACTCCACTTGCAATTTCTCTTTATCGCGAATTAATAACTGATGAAATTTGGAGAGAGCAAAGAACGTTATATGGTTATAAAAATGTATCTCCGAATCCATTATTATTTAGTTTTGCTGGGTCTCCATATGTAGATTTAAGAACAGATATTTCAAGTTTTATACCCTCAACTTTAGATAAAAAAAAAACAACTAAAATTGTAAATAAATATTTAAAAATAATTAGTCATAAACCTGAAATTCATGACAAAATAGAATTTGAATTGGTCGAAACATGTTACTCATTTTTATCTGAGAAAAGATTAAACAAACTTTTTAGCCAATCTATTTCAAAAGTATATTTAAAAGAAATCAAAATCTTAACTAAAAAAATAATTAAATACAAATTTTTTATAGATGAAATTAATAAAACTAATTTATTAAAGAAAAAATTAGATGAAATACAAAAAAATAAATCTAGTAATATTCAAAAAATTTATCATATCATAAATTTAACAAAGAATTTTGGAACACTTCCATTTTCAGGCCTTGCAAGATGTGCATTTATATCACAAAGAATATTACTTGATTTAAAAGAATTAAAATTAATTTCTAATAATGAATTTGAAAATTATTTTAATTCCTTAAATTCAACTACTACTGAATTTAATAATGATTTTAATAAACTAAATAAGAACCAACTTAAAAAAAAATCCTTTATAATTAAATATGGACATTTAAGACCCTCTGCATATGACATTAATAATCTCAATTATAAAGAGGGATTTAATTTATATTTTTCAAGTAAGAAAAAAGTTAATAAAAAATTATCCACAAAACATATACTTCAATTTAAAAATAAAAATAAAATTAATTCATTATTTAAAAAAAATTTGGGTATCAATTTTAAAAATTTTTTAAACTTTTCATCAAATTCAATAATTTTTAGAGAAAAAGCCAAATTAGAGTTTTCTAGGGGCATCAATTTGTTATTTGAGCATTTAATACAACTTGGAAAAAGATTGAATATATCAAGAAAAAATCTTTCTTACTTAGATTTAAAATCTCTTATCAACTTATACTCAAGCGTAGATGTAGTAAATCTTAAAAAAATATTATTAAAAGAGATAAAAATAAATAAATTTGAATATGATATTATGAAATTAATTAAGCTTCCAGATTTTATTAAAACAGAAAAAGATGTATATAGATTTTATGATAATATAATTAAGCCTAACTTTATAACATTGAATTATGAGTTAGGAGAAGTAATTGAATTAAAAAATTATAATTTAAGTAAAATCAAAGGAAAAATAGTAATGATAAAGAATGCTGATCCTGGTTTTGATTATATTTTTAATCATGATATTAAAGGATTAATAACCGAATATGGTGGAGCAAATTCACATATGGCTATTAGATGCCTTGAGTTAAATATTCCTGCAGCAATTGGTGTTGGAAAATTTCAATTTGAAAAAATTATAAAATCTAAAAAAATAATTTTAGATTGTGTAGGAAAAAAAATAGAATTAATAAAATAAAATAATGAAAAAAATTATAGTTTCTCAAAGGTTAGATAAAATTACATCCAGAGGTGAGTATAGAGACAACTTAGATATCAAGATTGTTGAATTCATTCAAAAGTTATCATTAATGCCAATTTCATTATCAAATGGTTTGAATAATACATCTAAATTTCTCTCAATAATTAAACCAAAAGGAGCAATAATTACAGGAGGTGGCAATCCAAAAATAAAAAATTTAAGATATAAAAATGAAATAAACTTAATTAAATACTGTATTAAATTCAAAATTCCAATACTAGGAATTTGTCGAGGAGCTCAGATTCTAAATATTTTTTTTGGAGGAAAATTGGTAAAGGTCAAAAATCATGTCAAAAAAAGACATATAATTATTGGAAAAGTAACAAACAATGAAGAAGTTGAGGTAAATTCTTTTCACGAAATGGGTTTTAAAAAAAAACATTTAAGTTCAAAATTAAATCCTTTAGCTATTTGCCCAACTGATGGAGTTGTAGAGTGCTTTGATCATAAAAAACAGGGTATCCTAGGAATAATGTGGCACCCAGAAAGAGAAAAAAAATTTAAAAAATTTGATCTTGACCTAATTAAATTTTTTTTTAAATGAGATTAATTATTTTAGCTGCAGGAAAAAGTAACAGAATTTACTCTAAAATAAAAAAACATAAATGTTTAATCAAAGTAAATGGTATTTCTTTGATAGATAAAATTATAAATGATTCAAAAGAAATAAAAATTATTAATCAAATTGATATTGTTGTAGGTTTTAAAAAAAAAATATTAAAACAAAAATTATA
>MDTD01013890.1_pt1 | contig 10462 bp, 6 predicted proteins | sample 811221 | NCBI WGS metagenome assembly MDTD01 (sample SAMN05326646, study PRJNA326480) | marine metagenome | isolation source: seawater | place: Pacific Ocean: South West | collected 2011
CTTGCAAGTTTTTCTGTCATTTTTCCTTTTGGATGTTCTAAAGGTGCAACAAATTTTCCATTGCTCATTGATCCTAGCCAGTGTGATCTTCCTACACATTTTACTTTTTCTGAAGCATCAAACTTGTAATGTTGGAAAGGAGGAAAATTAACTTTAACTCGATGGTCCGCTTCTGTTTTTGGTTTACGTTTTCTTCCAGGCTCTAGTGGGATATGATCATAAGTCATCACTCTAAACACAAGGTCTGTTTTGTTAATTTTCTGCCACTTTACTTCAAAGTCAGCCTGCTTTACTTTTTTGTTCGTTTGTTTTGCAATTTCATATGCTTCTTTTTGCATTGCTGATGCACGATTACGTTTTGCTTGTGCAATAGTCCTAATGTTAATTTTGTCTAATGACGGCACAATGATATCATATTTGTCATATCCGTCACGCACAAACGAACAGTAAGAGTTTTTGCTCTTGTGTATTTCCTTTAAAATGTCTTTATTGTTAAGATAATTTACTGGCATGTATAATAAGTGTATGGTATTTATTGTTTTTTTGCAACCATTTAATCAAAATATACGCACATATTGATAGCAATAAATACACTATATGGGTAAACTTAAAAACGCAGGAATGAGTGAACATTTTGCCGCAGAAGGCAAACGTTTCAATGAAAGTTTTGCAGGTGCGTCTGCTGGCTTTACAAAAGCAACTGGCGGTGCTACGTTTCCTATAGGAAACCCAAGCATGTCTAGATTAAATCTAGCAGGACTAATGCCAGGCGGAATAATGAGTGGATCTGGTAGAACACCAGCACAACCACAAGTGTTAAATGGTTCTGCAAATGCAGAACAAGACTGGAGAGTAAGATTAAGTCTACCTCCTGGAGCAGGTGGATTCTATAACGATAGTCCATTGATGGCTCCATTAAAAGGCACAAACGGAATGATATTTCCTGTAACGCCAACTATAATTTTACAACAATCAGCACAATACACTCCGCAGGAACTACCACATACCAATTACCCATATTATGCGTACAACAATAGTAGAGTAGATGCAATGAGTATTATTGGAAACTTTCCTGTGCAAAATTCTACAGAAGGCCAGTATTGGTTGGCATCACTACATTTTTTAAGGTCAGTTTCTAAAATGTTTTATGGACCAGGTGAGTCACAAGGCAATCCACCACAAATTTTAAGACTTAACGGTTACGGCGAACACATATTCAAAGATGTGCCAGTCATAGTAGAACAGGTTACAATAGAACTAAGAGAATCAGTTGATTATGTTTCGGTCACTACTGGTGGGGATTTTGGAGACAAAGAAATAAGCAGTCAGTCAAGACAATCAACCGGCCCTGCAGGCATGACACAAAAAGAAGCAGAATCTTCAGGTGTGGCATCAGCAGGTGTTGTGACAAGAGTACCAACAGATTCTGTTTTCACAGTATTAGTACAACCAGTTTACTCTAGAAAGAAAATCAAAGACAAATTTAACCTCAAAGACTTTGCTAACGGCACGTTGGCTAAAGATGGATTTATTTAATGGCCAAATACAGTGCTACATCTCCATATTATAGAACACCAAAAGGTGCAGGTTTTTTAGGCATATATGAACCTAGAGAATTTAATTTTAACAGTGACGACATAGAATATCGCATAGACAAATGGTACAGTCAACGTCCTGACTTGTTAGCATTTGATTTGTATGGCAATGCAAAATTATGGTGGGTGTTTGCCGTAAGAAATCCTGATGTTATCAAAGATCCAATTTATGATTTTTCCGAAGGAGCAGTAATTCGTATTCCAAGACAAGATGATATCGAAGACGGATTAGGATTATAAACAATGCCTTTTTGGTTTGGAGCACTTGCACTTGTTAGCCCCGGTGTTTGGTCAGTGGCAGGAACTGCATTTACTGGCACATTTACTGCCTGCATGGCATACGCAGTCAGCCAAGGATTGATTCCTAGTCCAACACAGTCAGCCATTGGAGCATATGAATATTTCTTTGGCGGTGAAGATGAACTTACAACATTAGAAGAATTAGGATTAACAAATACCGAAACTACCACACGTGGTGGTTGGGAAGACTCTTTTTACAGTAATAAGTCTAATGTTGACGCATATGATCCTAGTGTTTTTGATGATGCTTTAGGACAAAACATCACAACCAGAGTATATCCAGGCCAAATTAGAGATTTAGATCTAGGTCAAAACATTACAACACCTATATTAGAAAGTCAATTTACAGAGACAGAAGCACCAAAAATTAGTGCTAATGATCTTGTGTCAGCAGAATATCGAACACCTGTTAAAGAACTAATCCAATTAGAAACTAAAAAGTCTAAGATGATACAAACTAAAGAATACAGTAAGTTATCTACTAAGGCAAAAATTGACATGGAGCAACAGATTAAACAGAAGGAAAACGTGTTAGTGAATGCAATTAAAACTAACAATGTTGGCGTGCAAGACAACGAAAACAGATATATTGCTGAAGCACAATTATCTGGCAATGCAACTAATGTCGTAGAAAAGACACCTCCTGTAATGGTACAAAATGTAAAGGAAAGTAAAGCCTCTAATTTTGCGGCAGGACAGATTGCAAGTCCAGTAGACAAAGTTGTTCAAGTTAGAGAAAAACCATTGCCTGGAGCACTTACTGAAGCAACAACAGGTAATCCTAACGGTGGTGAAGTGCCTCCTAATGTAGGGTACTATGGCGGACAGTATAACATTCAAGACAACAAAGATGTTGCTGTAGGTAAAAATGATGACTCAGACGTTGTTGAAGGTGTCAAAAAGAAAAAGAACAAAGTCAAAGTAGAAAATAGAATGAGCATGAAAAAGGTTGGTTCTAACATTCTATATGATTTAGAACCTTACAATTATGAATTCAAACTTAACAGTATATCCAAAGAAGACTATGCCGCAGGCATAAGCGGTTTTTCACCGTATGAAAACAACAATCTAATTATTAAATCATCTGGATTACCTGACTCACCAACAGCAACTGGATCACAACTTAACCATCACATCAGATCTATGAATCTAAACAGCACCATAGGATTAAACAGTAAGACAAATGTATCAAACGTTCATGGATTAACTTTTACAGTGTTTGAACCATTTGGCACTAGTCTATTACAAGACATGCATGATGCGGCACTTAGAGCAGGACATACAAATTATCTTCAGGCAATCTATTTGTTGACTTTAAAATTTCACGGATACACAGATGACGGCAAAAGAAACACAGGATATGGACCAACAAAATATTTTCCTATCAAAATGACAGATTGTCAGTTCAACGTCACAGGCGGTGGCACAGAATATAACTTTTCTGCTGTACCATACAACGCACAAACAATTACAGATACAAAATTAAAAACTAACTCTCCTATAAATTTAACAGGAAAAACGGTTGGAGAACTTTTATTTGAATTACAAGATCAATTGAATGAACAAAAAAGTGTTAAAAAAGACCGCAAAGGATATCAAATCCAAATAGGCACAGGTAAATTTACTGGAGCAACACCAAGTGATCCTGGCGTAAGAGAAAATGTAGGTGTCAAAGCAATTGGTTCACCTATTGATCTATTGAGGCCGGATGGTGTAGATGCTGAACTGGCCACTGATATCTACGTGTCAACTATGAATCATGATGCATTCTCTAGTAGAGCAACATCTGTGATGACAGAACTTACACCAGAAGGTAAAAAACTTGCGGCACAAGATGCTAGAAGCAGAGAACCAAGTCAAATTCCTTACAGTGAAAAGTATTCTTTTAGAACATACACATTTAACACAGGCACAAATGTTTTAGATATTATACAGGCTATAATTGATTCAAGTGATTATATCATGAGACAGTTTAAAAGTGCTGAGGTTATGAATGTAAAAACAAATGGCAATGGAGAAGTGCCTTGGTACAAGATTGATTACAGGCATGTAAATGCAAACAAATCACAATTTCCTAACAAATTTTTTGTAAGACCCCACTGGGTTGATCAGTATATTGCGTTACCGTCTACACAGACAGGCACCAAGTACAATATTAAAGATGTTGCAAGAGAATACAATTACATTTACACAGGAGAAAACAAAGACATATTGGATTTTAATTTGCAATATAATTTTGCTTTCTTTGCCGCCTCAGCCGCACAAGAAGACAAGACTCCAGGTGGTTCCACAAACTCAATCAGTAAACCAAGTATTGAAGAACTAAACTACTCTGTGCCAAATCCAGACGATGAAACAGATCAAGGACTTTCACCTATCGAAGTAAGAGTATCTGATGTAGACGACAGAGGATCCACACAAGGGGCAGAGCGTGGAGCAGTCACTGGTTACAGAGCATCAAACATTATCAAAGAACAACTTTCAAATCCAGAAGCAGATTTAATCAACTTAGAACTTGACATATTAGGTGATCCTTACTATCTGATGCAAGAAGATTTTAATCCTGAATTTTTCTCAGCAGATACAACAAATTCATACACCAAAGTTGATGGGTCAATTGATGCTAACAGTGGTATGGTGTATTTGAAAGTTAATTTTAAAACACCAGTTGACTTCAATGATGACACGGGTAGATTTGAAGGTATTCAAGGCAAAGGAAAATATGATGCATCATTTTTTGGTGGCTTTTATCGATTAATCAATATTGAAAGCAATTTTGAAGAAGGCAGATTTACACAAAGATTAAACATGGTTAGACTAAGACATCAGGAACTAGAAAACCAAGAAAAAGACAACAACAAAACAGAACCTAGTGTAACATCAGTAACAGGGTTTTACACAGGTGCACAGACTAAAACTGAAGAAAAGGCAGAAGCAAAAGTTATTGATGGATTGTACATTGACAACATCATGAAGATTGCATCAAGTAAAAAAGGTGAAAATAAATCTAAAGAACAATCTTCAAATGATACAGATTTCAATGATACAAATATTAGTAAGGCACAAGCAAGAAAAATACTTACTAACAATTATGATAGAACAAATAATCAAGCAGTTAAAGGCGTCCAATAATGGCTATAGAATCATCAACAAATAATCCTAATCAAAGTTTTATTACACCTGGCAACAGAGTCGCCAGTCATGCTCTGTACATTGCAACTGTGAAATCTACAGTTGATCCAGAACGTATGGGTAGAATGAGAGTGTTTGTTAATGCCTTTAATGGTGATGAAGAAAATCCTGACACTTGGATCACAGTAAGATATCTTACTCCTTTTTATGGGGTTACTCCAAGCGACTTTACTGTGCCAGGCACAAACGATTGGAGCAATTCACAAAAATCATACGGTATGTGGATGCCACCACCTGATGTAGGCACCAAATGTGCAGTGATGTTTGAAGAAGGAGATTTAACAAGGGGATATGTGATTGGATATCCTATGGACTTGTACATGAATACAATGATTCCTGGTAATCCTTCTACTACATTAAAAGCAATTGATGAAAACACAGATGATTATGATCCAGAAATTATTCAAGAAAAAATAGGCTCAACGCCTGTTACAGAATACAACAAATCAAATGATATTGCAAACACACCAGACACAACTAGAAAACCAGTGCATCCTTTTGTAGATACACTAATACAGCAAGGTCTTGCCAATGATGGAAGTAGAGGAAACACATCATCATCAGCAAGAAGAGAATCACCATCACAAGTTTTTGGCATCAGCACACCAGGACCAGTAGATTTTGAAGGACAAAAATCAAACAACCCTGGACTAGGAAACTATCATGGAATAATCACTGACAATCAAGGCAATGTACAACAAAGAGCCAATTCACGCAAAGGTGGACATACATTTGTTATGGACGATGGCACTCCATCTGGTTATGAGAATGGCGAAGAAGTTGGAGGAAAAGAAAATGAATTGATTAGATTAAGAACTAGGACTGGTCATCAACTACTGATGCATGACACAGAAGGATTAATCTACATAGGGTCAGCAAACGGCAAAGCATGGTTAGAATTTACAAAAGATGGCAAGATTGATATTTTTGCAAATGATTCTGTCAGTGTGCATACCAAAAATGACTTTAATTTTAGAGCAGATAGAGATGTAAACATAGAAGCAGGTAGAAACATCAACATGAAAGCAGAAGGAAGCAAATCTGCAGAAGCAAATAGTTTTCATGACAAACAACTGGACACTGTAAGCACTGGTGCAATTAGATTTGAATCAGCCGCTGAAATGCACATGAAAGTTGGTGGTGATGGCAGAATAGAAGTATTGAATGATTTCAAAATGGAATCACTGCAAGGCAATGTAGATATCAGAGCATCACAAGTTGCAGAAACAGTTGATGATGTAGTGCGTCCAAGAAAAGATGTACGCATACATGCTACAGGTGACATTGACATCCTAGCAGGTAATTCGGCAAATGTAGATGATGGATTGACATCAAATATTAATTTACAAGCAGTCACAGATGGAGACGCAGTGGTAGGAAACTTTAATTTAAAAACATCGGGCAAAGTTAATGTTGATAGTGTATTGGATACATCGCTGAAAAGTTCTGCCAAATTACAAGTATCAAACACAGGTACTGACATTGACGGAGGCACAATTAATCTCAACAGTGGTACAGCCGCAGTTACAACTGCTGGCACTACTGCAACAGCAGAACAGGCCACAATTACTGCATTGCAAACACATCCATTCCCTGATACTGATACACAATACATTTTTCCTTATAGAAAGGACACTAGGTCAGTAGATGTATCGGGTGAAAATTTAATTGTACAAAGCATAATGAAAAGAGTGCCAGTGCATGAAGAATGGAGTTTACATGAAAACAAGGCACAGAATGTAGTAACAGCAGATAGGACTGATAGAGAATACTTAGAACCGTTCAAACGTGAACGAACAGCAAATGACTTGAGTACAAGGACTTAAATACAATATGCCAGCAATAACAAAAATAGGAGTCAGTGACATACAAGGAGGCACATTAGCAAATGGACAGGTGTCTAATGTCAAAGTTAACGGAGCAGATATCAATGTAAAAGGCGATGGACCTCATGCAGGACATGGCATAGGCATACACGCGGCACCTAAAAGTACCAATCAAAGTTCAAGCACTGTTAAAGCAGGCGGAAAATTTGTGATTCGTGAGGGTGATTTGGCAGATTGTGCCCATCCACACGCAAATGGATCAGGAAACGTGAACGCAGGATAGTATGGCAAAAGTTAAACTAACAAAAACTACAACGTCTGACAAAATTGGATCTCCACGCAACCTTAAGACTTACGTTGGATTTTCTACTGTCAATAGGGATTTTGACTCAAACACACTATATGATTATGAACTTGCAAGAACAGACTTGTTAAATGCTCTCTATATTAAGAAAGGCGAAAAATTAGAACTTCCTGATTACGGCACAATCATATATGATTTACTATTTGAACCTTTTACAAGTGAAGTTAGTAAAGCAGTTGAAGAAGATATTATTGAGATTGTTGATAGAGATCCAAGATGGGTGCTTGAGGTATTAGCGGTTACTCAAGCAGAATATGGACTGAACATTGCACTGGACTTATTATATGTGCCATATCAAATTAAAGAATCATTAACACTAGGTTTTGACCAAGAACAAGGTTTACAAGTTACTTCTAATGCCATACAGGCAGGTGAAACTTCTGCAGTTGCAAGTGCTGGATCCTACTAATAACTACGCACTTAATTCTTAAAATAAATACACACATAAAATGGCCACAACAGATAGACAGAATAGTTTATTGATATCACAAGACTGGCAAAAGATCTATAGATCTTTCCAGCAAAGTGATTTCTTATCATACGATTTTGATACAATTCGTAGAACTATGATACAGTATCTACAAAACAATTATCCAGAAGATTTTAACGATTATATTGAGTCTTCAGAATATATTGCACTGATTGATTTAATTGCATATCTTGGACAAAATTTATCATTTAGAACTGATCTAAATGCAAGAGAAAACTTTATAGATACAGCAGAAAGAAGAGATTCAATTCTAAGACTGGCAAGACTTTTAAGTTATGTGCCTAAACGTAACCAGGCAGGTTCTGGATTACTTAAAGTTACTAGCATCAGTACTACAGAAGGTATCACAGATTCTGCAGGTATTGATTTATCAAACAAAATTATTGGTTGGAACGATCCTACTAATAGTAATTGGTTAGAACAATTTATTGCAGTTCTAAATGGAACCTTAAGCGGAACACAAAAATTTGGATCACCTGCAATCAAAGGCACAATAGGTGGAGTCAACACACAACAATATAAATTTGCAAGTACTAATTTAGATGTGCCAATTCTTAAATTTACAAGAACTGTAAATTCACAACCTATGCCTTTCGAGTTAGTAAGTTCTACATTTAGAAACCAAGATTACATTTATGAAGAATCTCCTATTCCAGGTAATAGATTTGGATTTCTTTATAGAGCAGATGGCAAAGGCAATCAATCAGAAAACACAGGATTTTTTATGATGTTCAAACAAGGTGAACTAGGATTTTCTGAATTCACAGTTACAGATCCATCACCTAACACTATAGTTTCAGTTGATAAAAATAATATAAACAATTCAGATGTTTGGTTATACGATCTAACTGAAAACGGAACATTAGATAATGCATGGACCAAAGTCCCTGCAATTACTGGCAACAATGTAATTTACAATTCATTATCTGAATCTGTTAGAAAGTTATTCAGCGTAAACACTAGGGCAGGTGATGCCATTGATCTCGTATTTGCAGATGGCGTGTTTGGCGAAAATCCAAATGGACTATTTAGAACATACTACAGAAGTTCTATCAATCAAACATTTACAATTAGACCAAGAGACATGCGAGGCATCACAGCATCATTAGAATATAGAAATGCTAAAGGACAAGTCAACACAGTTACTCTAACAATGGATCTAGTTACTACAGTGGATAATGCAACTGCCACTGAATCCAATGAAGACATAAAAACAAAAGCACCCCAGGCATATTATGCAAACAACAGAATGACCACTGCTGAAGATTATCAAGTAGTGCCACTTACACAGTTTCAAGGAATAGCAAAAACAAAAGCAGTCAACAGAACAGCATCAGGAATATCAAGATATTATGATTTGATTGATCCAACAGGTGCATATTCCTCAACAAATATTTTTGCAGATGAAGGCGTAGTTTATAAAGAAGTTTCGGAACCAACATCATCTTTTTCATTTGCATCAACATCTGAAATCACAGGCATAATAAACAATACTATAACACCACTTTTAAAAAGTATAGGAATAAGAGATTTTTATTATGATTCATACACAAGGCAAAACACAGGCACTGCATTTACTTGGAATCTTAGCACCGAAGCAACAAACACTTACACAGGTTATTTCAAAGAGACAGGACCTCTTGCTGTAGGTGATTTTACAACAACTAATTTAAAATATGTTAAGCCTGGTGCTCTAATTAAATTTGAACCACCTGCAGGACAGCATTTCATGGCAAACGGAACATTAATGGCAGGCGCCGCAGGACACACAGGTTCCCAATCAGTGTTATGGACTAAAGTAGTTGCAGTCAAATTAGATGGATCTAATTATGGTAAAGGTAATTTTACAGATGGAAAAGGCCCAATTACACTAACAGATAAAGTCCCAAGCAACGCAATTATAAAAGAAATCATTCCAGCGTATGCAACGGTTATTCCAACATCCGTAGAAAGTTTGCTGATTGATGCAATTAAAAATTACAACACATTTGGTTTAACGTATAATGTTGATACTAATGCATGGCAGTTTATTAATTCAGATAATATTAAGTTAAACAGTGCTTTCAATTTAGGTGATCAAGGAAGTACAGCAGACGCTAACAAAGATGCAAGTTGGCTATTACAATTTACAGCAACAAATAATGTGTACACTATAAAAGTAAGAAATACGAATTATGTGTTTAGATCAGCAACTAAAAATAGATTTTTCTATGACGAGGATCAAAAAATATTTGATGCTTCTACAGGCACAGTGGTTAGAGATCAAATAAAAGTTTTAAGATTCAATACTATGCCTGATTCAACTGTGCAACTTGCAGAAGATTATTCTTTTGCTATAGTAGGCAACAGGGTGCTTTCAACAGGATTCAATGATACAAGAGAAGTGGCAGTGTCATTTAATGATACAGATGATGATGGTGTTGTTGATAATCCGGATCTTTTTGTAAGTGTGGTTAATCCAAACAAAAATACAAGTGCAAAATATGTTTACTTTAAAAAAGATACAAGCAAAGCATCAGACTATTTTGATGTGGTACCAAGCACTGATTTTGTTTTGTCAAGCGGTGGATCAGGTTTAGATCTTTCACAATATTCTAATGGACAACTGTTTCATTTTTTCAATGCAGGCACAATACAACAATATGATTCTACAAAAGGATCATTGGTAAATGTATCGGACACATATAAAGCGTCA
>MDTD01028403.1_pt1 | contig 10462 bp, 10 predicted proteins | sample 811221 | NCBI WGS metagenome assembly MDTD01 (sample SAMN05326646, study PRJNA326480) | marine metagenome | isolation source: seawater | place: Pacific Ocean: South West | collected 2011
CTTCAAGATTTCCTATAGGAGTTGATACAACAAAAAGTACACCGCTGTTCATAAGTTATAATCTTTTTAAAGCAGCATCAATCATTTCAAAACCACGATCAATCTCTTCCGGGGTAATGTTTAAGTGTGGCCTAAAGCGAATTGATCTTTTTCCACAACCAAGCATCATCGCACCTTCTTTTAAAATAATATCTGCTAGCTTATTACGCTCATCACTAGTATTTAAGTCAAATGCCCCAAATAAACCTCTATTTCTTGCATTAGATACATAATCTGGGTGATTGTGTTGAAGTTTACTGAGACAATTTGAAAGATGCTTGCCCATTTCTTTTGCATTGTTTACAAGGTTTTCTTTTTCAATAATTTCTAGATAAAGAGTAAAACGAACCATATCAACAAGACTGCCCCCCCAAGTAGAATTTATTCTACTAGATTCACTAAAAACATGATCTTCAACTTCATCTAATCTTTTACCGGCAAAAATTCCACAAACCTGAGTTTTTTTACCAAAGCTAATTATATCTGGAATAGCATCGCCATCAAATGCTTGATGTGCCCACATATTTCCAGTAATTCCTACACCAGTTTGAACTTCATCGAATATCAACAAGAACTCCTCCTCTAAAGACAAATTTTTTAATGCAGATAAAAACTCTTTCCTAAAATGATTATCACCTCCCTCGCCTTGGATTGGTTCAATAATTAAGCCCGCTATCTCATCAGGATTATCATGAATAGATTGTTTAATTTGATTAATAGCAATTTTTTCATTTTCAATAACATTATTTAAATTTTGATCATTTAATGGAAATTTAATTTTAGGATTTTTAATTCTTGGCCAATCAAATTTAGGAAAATATAAAGTTTTTCTCGGGTCTGGAGAATCTGTAAGACTTAAAGTATAACCAGTTCTACCGTGAAAGCATTCTTTAAAGTGAATTATTTGACTACCTTTATTTGAAATATTTTTCTTAAGGTTTTTTCTTACCTTCCAGTCAAAAGCGGCTTTAAGAGCATTTTCAACAGCAAGACTGCCACCTTCAATATAAAAGGCATATGGTAAATAATCTGGCTGAGCAACTCTTCCCATTGTAGATACAAATTCTGCCATTTCAACAGAATAGACATCTGAGTTTGTTGGTTTATTAATAGCAGAAGACATTAATCTCTCTTTATTTTCAAGTACGTAAGGATGATTATACCCTACCGATAATGAGGCAAACATCGAAAAAAGGTCTAAATATTCACGGTTATCTCTTGCATCAACTAACCAAGAGCCGTGACTTTTTTCTAAATCAATTATTTGGGACATGCCATCAGCAAGCATATGGTTATTGATTTGATTTCTTACATCTTTTGTTTTCATATGATTAAACCTTGATATAGCTATATTTATAATTATTCATTTAAATTGAATTCTATGCCCTGTGCAAGCGGAAGATCTGAGCTCCAGTTTATAGTATTGGTTTGTCTACGCATATACTGCTTCCATGAATCTGAGCCAGACTCTCTACCACCGCCGGTTTCTTTCTCACCGCCAAATGCTCCACCAATTTCAGCTCCCGAAGTACCTATATTAACATTGGCTATTCCACAGTCACTTCCCCTGTTTGATAGAAAGTATTCTGCATGTTTAATTTGATTTGTAAAAATTGATGAGGATAGACCTTGTGGCACATTGTTGTGCATATCCAAAGCATCTTTAATTGTCTTATATTTCATAACATACAATATTGGCGCGAATGTTTCTTCTTGAACAATATCCCAATCGTTTTCAACTTCAGCAATTGTAGGGTAGACAAAATTACCTTTCTTTTCTAATCGAGCACCACCACAAAGTATCTTTCCTCCTGATTCTTTTATTTTTTCTATTGCGCTTTCATATTCAAGGATTGCGTTATCATTTACGAGTGGACCCATCAATGTTTCAGCGTCTAAGGGATCTCCTATTTTTACCTGGTCATAGGCACTTAATAGCTTATTTTTCAATTCATCGTAAATATTTTCATGAATGATAACTCTTCTTGTCGAAGTACATCGCTGACCAGCGGTCCCTACTGCCCCAAAAACAATAGCTGGAACGGCTAAGCTTAAGGTTGCTGATTCATCTACAATCATAGCATTATTTCCTCCAAGCTCTAAAATACACTTCCCAAATCGTGAAGCCACAGTCTCACTAACATGTCGACCCATTTTCGTAGAACCAGTAAATGAAATTAAAGGAACTCTATTATCAGAAATTAATTTTTCACCCACCACAGAACCAGAGCCAACCAATAATGAAAATATTCCAGAATAACCATTTTTTTCCATAACTTCATTGCAAACATTCTGGACAGCTATAGCTGTAAGAGGAGTGCTTGATGAAGGTTTCCAAATAGTTGTATTGCCGCAAATTGTAGCAATAAAAGAATTCCAGGCCCACACAGCCACCGGAAAATTAAATGCAGATATAACACCAACTGCTCCCAATGGATGCCATTGTTCGTACATTCTATGATCTGGTCTTTCTGAATGCATCGTCTTGCCATATAGCATTCTAGACTGTCCAACCGCAAAATCTGCGATATCAATCATTTCTTGAACCTCTCCATCACCTTCTTGCTTTATCTTGCCCATTTCAAGTGCAACAAGACTACCCAATGGATCTTTTTTGTCTCTTAACGCAAGCCCCATTTGCCTAACAAGTTCTCCCCTTACAGGAGCAGGTACCTTTCTAAAAGTAGTAAATGCATCTATTGACTCTTTGAGCACTTGATCATAATCATTGCTATCAGCCATATATACTGATGCTATCTTATCTCCATTTGACGGATTGAATGAATCTAAGATTTTTGCATCCTTATTTTGCGACCATTTACCCTTGCCAGTGCATGCGCCAAAATTAAAATCATTTATTCCAAGTTCATTAAGTATAGAATTCATTTTTACCCTTTTAAATATTTTTTAAAAAATTTGATTTTGTAAATACAATGCATAAAGTAACGTGAGAGGTGATGTAAAAATCAATGAATCGCATCTATCTAAAAATCCCCCATGACCTAATAAAATCTTTCCAGAATCTTTAATATTAGCATCTCTTTTGAGCATAGATTCAGCTATATCTCCCCATTGACCAAAAAATCCAATTATAAATGCAAAAATAAATATTGATTGCAAGGAAAGATCATACTGAATTATGTCAAAGTAATTTAATGAATACATTGATATAAATGCGCCGCCCATACCCGCAATAAAACCCACTACGGTCTTTTTTGGGCTTAATCTTTCGATTAATTTCATCTTACCAAATAATTTACCAAAGATATAGGCAAAAGAATCACATATCCACACACTTACTATCATGGCCAATGAAAAATATGTTCCGTTAAAAGAATCATACTGCCTAAGCGCAATTAACGATGTGAAAAGAACTCCAATATAAAAAACCCCCATAAATGTAACGGATATATTTAGAAGCGGCTTTTTACTGTTTTTAAATGATTCAAAAAATATTGTTGCTATTACTACTAAAAATGAAATAAATAAAAACTCTACTAATGAATTTTGATAAATATTAAAATATAAATATGATATTGCAACAACGCTTAGATTCCCTAGTATGATATTTGGTTCTAATTCTTTTGATTTTGCAATACCGTAGAACTCATTGATACATATCAACGCTATAACTGTTAATGCTATAAAGAAAATTTGACCACCCTCGTTTAAAATTAATAGAACAGATGGTATTCCAATGATAATTACAGGTAGTCTTCTTTTAATAATATCCATTTAGATCATTATCTCTATCTCTTTGGGCAAAACTTTTACTTCAACCGGTGTAGAGCCAAGCACTTCACCATCAATATTTAATTGCCTATTTTTTTCTGGAAGTATCGTAAAGGTTTTCACCTGTCTGTAGTCAACACCAGGGTCACTGATATGATTACCGGAAAATACTTTTGGAAATAATTTTAGCAATTTAAATCTAGAAACTTTCCTAACTATTATTAGATCGATTAAACCATCATCAAGTCTAGCGAGCGGAGCCATCTTCATTCCTTTACCCGTATGAATTGTATTGCATCCAATTATAAAAGCAAAATCAGCAGCTATCGAGTTATCATCGATAGTTACCCTAGCAAATCTTTTTCTATGGCTTAAAACTTCGAAAATGGAAGCTATATTATATCTCTGGGATCCAATCCACCTCAACTTATCCGCAAGAAGATTTGCGTCCGTTGGAATTCCCCAGCCTAAAATATTAAAACCATAAAAGAATTTATTTTCTGTTTTGCAGGAAAAAATATCAATTTTCCGACGTTTACCGCTAATAATTTGATTGGCTGCTTCAACGGGATCTAAGCATTTAAGATCATGCATAAACGAATTTCCGGTACCCCCTGTTATTAAACCTATTGGAAATTTTAATGAATCTTCTCTATTCATTACACCGTTAATGACCTCAGATAGTGTTCCATCTCCACCTATGCAACAAAAACCATCATAACCTGTCATATCAACATCCATCGCAATTTGCTTGTTATGGCCAGCGTATTCTGTCTCAATTATCGTAAGATTAAAATTATTCTTTTCGAAGAGCGGTAGTATTTCTTTTAAAATTTCGGGACCCTTTTTATGACCACCAAACGGATTAACAGTTAAATATAACTTCTTCAATTTAATTTCTATGCTTCATATATTTATTATCACCCCACTCAATGACTTCAATTTTAACATCTGTTGTGCCATCATTTACAAACCCTAATTTTTTAGCTGCACCGTATGAACAATCAAGAATTCTTCCTTTAACGTAGGGTCCTCTGTCGTTAATTCGCAATATTAAAGATTTATTGTTACTCATATTGGTTACACGAACAATCGTATTCAATGGCAAGGTTTTATGAGCGGCTGTTAATCCGTACATATCATACACTTCACCATTGGCAGTAAGTTTTCCGTGGAAATCTTCTGCGTAGAAAGAGCTAATACCTTTCATTGTTTTTCTATGAGTATTAAATGATGATTCAGTTTTTAAAATCGATGGATTAGATCTTTTTTTTAATGGTACAGGTTTGGTATCGCTCGAAGTGTATCTCGGCGCACTAGAACAGCTTGCAATAATTAGAAAATAAATTAAATAATAAGATTTCATCGAATAATTCAATTTTTACAATGATTCATTGGATTAAGATTTTTATTTTCCAGGGTTTGAAGCAAATAGTGCCTAAAGAAATATGATTTGCACCTCGCGATAGGTAATTTTTTATATCATTTTTATCAGTGATACCACCACCAGCTATTATTACAATTTCATCTCCCCATTTTTCTCTAATAATTGAAATCAAGTTGTTCACATATGGAATAAGGGACTTACCTGAAAGTCCACCTTCCTTGACCGGCAAAGTGTTGCAGCAGTGAATTTGCTTAAAACCTAAATTATCAATTAAAAAAGTTAGCTGATCTATAGTAGTGGTAGGTGCAATTTTGGCTATACAATACTTCCGATTACTTGGGCTTTTGTTGAAAATAGATGCATCATTCCAAGATAATGGACTTTTTTCATCTAAATTTGGACAACTAAAATTTATTTCCAGCGATTGATCCAAAGGAATGAGTTTAAAAAGTTTATTAAAATCGGAATCTTCGATAGCTGCAATCGACATAATTTCGCTGGAATTAGTTTTTTTCAATCCGACCTCAATACCCTCATTTGGTAAACCCAATTTGTTTAACCATCCATGTCTCTTTCTATCGTATCGCATTGTTTTCAGAATGCGAACGATTCTCCCTAAAAAACCTGATCTATAATGAAGGGTCCAACTGCCAGTTACGGGTATTACGTTATCGCGAAATTTAAATTTTATGTAATTACCGAATGGGGCTGCTATAAAAAATTTCAAATTAATTAATCCTAATTTTTAACTTTTGAATTTTTAGTTAGAATATTTGAAATCAAGGCCAGTCTGGCTTTAGATGATTTTGCTTGATCCGATACCTCGTAGTGTTTGATGATCCATTGGTAAAATCTTTTAGCACTATCAGGTCTAATAAAGTTATAATCATAGTTATAAGCTAAAAAATAGGCAGCTCTTAAACCGCTTTCTGAAGTTGAATCGCTATTGACAATGCTTTTATATATATCGATAGCTAGAACAGGGTCTACCTTCCATTTTTGTTCAGCTTCAATCAATACATCATTAGAGGTTTTGATGTCATTCGAAAATGACGAATCGGAATTTAATATAGCAAAAGCATAGTCGCTTTGGGGAAATTCTAAAATAAGCCTGTTCTTTAGCATCTTAGATTCTTCTGATTGTTGAAATTCATCTAAAATAACTGACTTCATGTACAAAGCTTTTGCAAGAAGATGATTGTTATTTTTAAGAGCTATAAGTTTATCAATATAAATTAAAGCGGAATCCATACTGCTAAAATGAAGAGCTTCTAGCTCCGCTATACCGTAAAGCATCTTAGCTGTAGCTTTGTTGCTAAATGATTCTTTCTTTATATTTATAGCTGTATCAAGCGATGCATCTTTAATCCATGTATCGTAGTCATTTTTTAACTTTGAAAATGCATTAATTTCTTTAATTCTTAGCTGCGCAGACTTATTAAATAAAGATGATCGAAATTCAGACCTGACCATTGCATAATATCTAAGCGCTTCATCAAATTCACGTGATTTGATTAATGTACTCTCTCCTAATAAAAAAGATGCTTCGGCAGACTCCTTTGTCCTAGGGTAATCCTTAACTATACCGTTCAATCTAGAAATGTATTCATCATCCTTGTTTTGAATCTGATAAAGTTTGGCTAATTCCAATTCAAGACCAGCATAAATACCCTGATAATTTTCATCAACAAGCATGTTCTTTATCAACGATGATGCTAAATCGTATTTATTTTGTAGCCTGTATATTTGGACTATCTTAAGATTGCTTAACTGCATTCTGCTTTTAATTTGAGTATTTTTAATAACCTCCTTATAGGCAAATAAGGATCTCGGATAATCATTCTGCTTAAAAGATAGCTCAGCTATTCTAAAATAAATTTGATCCTTTTCAGATCTTTCTTTGATTTTTTCAGCAGCAAGCTCAAGATAATCCATAGACTTTTCATTTAAACTTTGCTCAAAATATATTTCTGCAATTGATAGATATATTTTTGACTGTAACGAAATATCAATATTGTCTTCAGATAAATCAATAAGACTATTAATGGCAGGCTGCGCTCTACCCTCTTTCCATTTAACAAGCGCAGACCAGTATGCAATTTCAGAAAATGATTCATCTTCAAATTCCGATTTCATTGCTGTTATAGCTTGATTTGTTTTCGTCAATTCATTCCTGTAGAAATGAGATTTAATAATTAATAAGTAGGCATCTTTTCTAAATCGTACATCTGGATACTCTGTTAATATATATTTAGATTTTTCAATAGAACTTTGGTAAAGATCTAATGCAGTTTTTGAAATATTGTCATTTTCTGATTTTTTTCGAATTGATTCTGCTTGATCAAAATGCTCCTTAGCATTGTAAAAGGTATTAAAGTATGCGCTAAAATTGGCACAGCCTGAAAGCAAGATAATAGAAATTGTGAGATATTTGATATTTAATCTAAAATAAACCATATATTACTGATAGAAGTTCATCCTATAATGGCATAAATTAAAAACGTTTTATTTTATGATAAAAAAAACTATTTATAGTATATTTTTTTTTGGAGCAATCTCTTTATCGCAAAATTCTATATTTGATGAACCGTATGGATTTGTTTCTATTGAAAGCGACAGCATTAATTTTCCTATATATATTGATGGTGATTTAATAGGCCATACACCTATCAAGAGGCCCATACCATTGATTGTTGGCAATCATTATATAGATATAAAACCTCTTTCAATTTCAAGGCCTTTCATTCAGGAGGGTCAAACAGATGGATCTAAAAGTATTTACATTTTTAAAAACGATACCGTTAATATAATTATTAATCCATTCGCCTTTCAAATGAGATCAAAAAAAATGATTAAAGAGCGTATTTATGCTCGTTATATTGGAGCTGCGCTTGCACTGCTCATGATACTGCAATTATGGATTGTTGCGAGCTAAAAACTATTGTTTTGTTGTGTTACATAAAGTTTGTTTAAGTTTTCACATGAGCAATCATTCAAAATTAGATAATGATGTAAAATTTAGACCTAATTATAAGTGGCCAAAAGAAGGTTCAGAAAAAATGTGTCCAAAATGCTCTAAGCCACTACAATTACAAGAAAATCTACCGCAATATTACGGCAAGCCTTGGTGGTGTCATTTTTGCCAATGGCAATTTTCAGAAGATGATTTAAAATCAAAAGATTTTCAAAAATAATGATTAGCTTATGTCAATAGACATACAGTCTATAGATTATAATAAAAACAGTAGCCCTAAAGCTTTTGAAAAGTCTCTTCGTGACACTGGCTTTGTAACAATTTCTAATCATCCTATATCCCATGAGTTGATCGACAAAGTCTATGCTGAATGGGAGGCTTTTTTTTCAGATGACGATAAATTCAAATATTTATTTGACAAGAATAGTCAAGATGGTTTTTTCCCATTTCTCACTGAGAATGCAAAAGATTCGACCATTAAAGATTTAAAGGAATTTTATCATATATATCCCTGGGGAAAGCTTCCTCGTTCAATAGGTTCATCAACAATGACTCTATTTGATGAAATTTTATCTCTAGCCACTAAACTACTGGGATGGATTGAAAAAGCTTGTCCATCAGAAATAAGAAATAATTTTTCTATACCTCTTAAAAGCATGATCCACGATAGTACGTCAAATTTGTTAAGAATTATACATTATCCGCCTATTGCTGAATCTGATGATGCAAGTGCTTTACGAGCTGCAGCTCATGAGGATATTAATTTAATTACTGTTTTAATAGCTGGAAGCGAACCTGGCCTTCAAGCTCAAGATTTAAATGGGGAATGGCATAATATAAGTTGTGATAAAAATACCATTGTAGTCAATTCAGGGGATATGCTTAAAATTGCCTCAAATAACTACTATCCCTCTACTACTCACCGTGTGGTAAATCCCGATACTAGTTCAAATGTAAGTAGGTACTCTATGCCATTATTTTTGCACCCTAGAGATGAGGTAGTTCTTAACGGTGAACATACCGCTCGAACTTATCTCAATCAAAGATTGGGAGAAATAGGGCTTAAATAAATTTCAATATTGCGAAGATTGTTATTCTGCTAACATAGCATCTCGTGCAGCTTTGAATTCTGTCCCTTCATTCCAGGATGGCCATTCATTGTGCTGAGATATAGCATAGCCTACACGAAAAAGTATTTTGGTATCTTCAATCATTCCATCGTAAATCCATTCATCCTTAATCTCATCACTTATAGAGTGGTAATGATTTTCGACATACTCTGTCTTTTTTGATCGACCGAATTCTTTATTTTTACCACGAACATCAATTCCACCATCTACGTAGAGCGCAGGAACACCCATTTTGGCAAATTCAAAATGATCCGATCTGTAAAAATATCCTTTTTCTGGTTCAGGGTCTGCCTCTGTATATTTTTTATTTTGCTTAGCTGCAGACTCAACTATTTGATCTAAGTTAGAATTTCCTTTTCCAACAATGATTAAATCTTTAGTTCTTCCATACGTATTGCCCATCGCATCAACATTAATTACTGCTAATGTTTTTTTATGTGGGTAAAGTGGATTTTGATTATAATATTTAGCACCTAACAATCCTTGTTCTTCTGCCGTTAATGCTAGAAACAAAATACTTCTTCGAGTACTGTCTTGTAATGATCTAAAAGCCCTAGCGGCTGTTAAAACCATACTTGTTCCAGAAGCATTGTCATTAGCGCCGTTGTAAATTTTGTCACCAGAAAGCTTATTATTGGATCCTAAGTGATCCCAATGGGCAGTATATATTATATATTCATCTTTTAAGATAGGATCACTTCCCTCAATTTTAGCAACAACATTTTCTGAGGATACATTTCTATAAGTATTTGAGATTCTAGAAATAAATTTTGCATCTAGGGTTTGCGGCTTAAAACTTTTACTTAAAGCTTTTTTCTTCATATCAGAAAACAAAAGACCGGACATTGAAAACAATCTCTTTGCTGTATTAACAGGTATCCAACCCTCAAATTTAAGAGAATTTTTATTTTCAATAGACAAATGCTCTGAATCATGGCCTGATTGTAAAACGGTAAATGGATAACCTGCAGGCTCTGTTTCGTGAATAACTATAGCACCTGCAGCTCCCCTTCTTAGAGCCTCTTCATATTTATATGACCATCTTCCATAATAAGTCATAGCACTACCCTTGAACATGTTGGCGTCATAATTCTTGCCATTTTTAATTGGCGGATCATTCACTAATACAACTACAACTTTATCCTTAACATCAACATCTTTAAAGTCATCCCATCCATATTCAGGAGCGAAAACACCATA
>MDTD01131045.1_pt1 | contig 10462 bp, 12 predicted proteins | sample 811221 | NCBI WGS metagenome assembly MDTD01 (sample SAMN05326646, study PRJNA326480) | marine metagenome | isolation source: seawater | place: Pacific Ocean: South West | collected 2011
AAAAATTAGTTTTTTCTGCAAAAGATTTAAATCCAGATACTTCTAATTCTTTAAATTTCATTTTCTAAAGTAGTTTTTGAATATATTTATCAATATTTTTCAAAGAACCTGTATATTTTTTTTCATTTATTATTAATGTTGGAGTAGAGTTTATACCATATTTGTTTTGTGCTTTAATTCTACTCTTTAAAACCATTTTTTCATATTCTTTATTTGTTACACATTTATTAAAGTCTTTATCCCCCAGGCCTAGTGTTTGTGCAATTTTATTCAAATTTGATTGCAATTCTTTCAATGTATTTGCATCACTCCATTTTGATTGAGTTTTATAAATTTCATCTAAATAAAGTTTCTGTTTTTCAGGAGTGAAACATTTCTGTACTTGTGCCGCTATTAGACTACTTTGATTTAACGGATAATCATGTAATTCTATATAAGCATTATTGTTTTCCACATATTTTTTAACTAAACTCGGTAGAAATTTGTTATGCAATTCTGCACAGTATGGACAGGTTAGTGATGAATATATTTTAATAGTTATCTTAGTACTCTTTGATTTATTACCATAAGATACAACATGATTTTCTGCATTAGCCTCAATTGAAAAAAAAAGTATTATTATCAGAATTTTGATTTTGGTCATTTTTTTCCTTTATTAGCGAAGTTTAGTAGTTTTTCTCTAAGTGCTTCATCACTGATAATTTTTATAATACCCTCTGTTTTTTTATTCAATTTTAAACTTTTTTCTTTTATTTGTGTACTACCGTTATCCTCAATATTTACCAAAATTTTGTTTACATACTCATAACCTAAAAAAGAGTTTATCTTTTTTATTATTTCGTCTCTAGAATAGTCAATTTCAACTAAATGTTGACGATCCACTTTTAAAAAAACACTTTTTTTGTTGTTGTTTTTTTCTATTTTTATTAACTGGCATTTTTTGGCAGTTTCCTCACCCAAAACCCTGTTCCATGAATTTCTTAAGCTATCGAAATCCGTAATAGGTTTATTTTTTATTAATTTCTTAACATTTTCTGGTAATAAAGTACGAATAGGTTTTAATGAATTAAAAGTTCTATTTTTTTTCATTTTATTATGTACTTATCAATATCAAAAAAAATTTTAGCTTGGTATAAAAAACATCACAGAACCCTTCCGTGGAGAAAATATAAGTCTCAAAAAGACAGGCATTACAAAGTTTTATTAAGTGAATTTATGTTACAACAAACCCAAGTAAAAATGGCAATTCCATATTTTAACAACTTCTACAAGAATATTGACTCTATTTATCAACTTTCAAAGACTCCACAATCAAGGGTCAACAAATTATGGCAAGGACTGGGTTATTACAGAAGGGCTAGATTTTTATTGGAAACATCTAAAATTATTTCAAAAAAATATAATTCAAAGTTGCCGCAAAATTACAATGATTTAATAAATCTTCCAGGAATTGGGGATTATACTGCCAAGGCCATATTATCCATAGCATTTGATAAAAATGAAATTGGTATTGATGGAAATGTAGCCAGGGTAATCTCAAGGTTATTTGCCTTAAAAGAAGAAAAATTAATACCCAAGTATGCTGCAAAACTTAAGGTTAAGAAAAACCCGAGTTCACTAATGCAAGGAATAATGGAATTAGGCGCTCTAATTTGTAAGCCACAAAAACCATCTTGTAATATTTGTTGCTTGCGAAATGTTTGTAAATTTGAGTACAACAAAAACATTATTCTACAAAAAAAAATAAAAAGAAAATCTAAAAAAATGAATGCTTGTATTTATTTAAGAAATAAAAAGATTTTGTTAACACGCAAAAATGATTTTGGTCCATTAAAAGGTTTTCTAAATGTACCTATATTTGAAAGTTACTCAAATAATATACAACCTGATTTAGATCGATACTTTAAACAAAAGGTAAAATTTACTATGTTAAAAAAAATGAAAATTTCTATATCGAATCTTGATGTTGAACTAAACTGTATAAAAATACACAATTTAAAAAAAATAAATAATAATTTTATATTTTTAACAAATAAACAGATACAGAATAATTTTAAATCTAGTTTTCTAAATAAAATGTTGAAAAGGGCAGAGAATATAAGATGAAAAAAATTGGAATTATTGGAGCAGGTATTTCGGGTTTGGTTTTAGCATGTTTATTAAAACAAAATACGGATTACAATATTTCTATTTTTGAAAAAGATGAAATTGAAACAAAAAATATTAATGGAATACAGATTTCCCCAAATGCAGTACGAATATTGAAAAAATTAAAATTTAGTTTATTCGATCAAAGCAAATTATGTAAAATCAAGGGATTATCTTTTTACGATTACAATTCAAACTCAATTATTGCAAGAATGAATTTTAATTTTTTGGGCAATGAGGATTACATTACACTAAATCGAAATGAATTAATAAATTTCTTAATAAGCAAGTTTTCTTTAAAAAATCAGATTATAAAAAAAGAGGTAACAAAAATTAGCGGCAAGTCAATTTTTTTTAAAAATAATGACTATGAAAATTTTGATATTTTAATCATTGCCGATGGAATTTTTTCAAAACTTAGATATCAAAAAATACATCCAGTATACTCAGGATATTCTGCTTTTAGAGGAATACTCTCGGAGGATATGCAAAAAAATGAGATAGATTTGTGGATGGGAAAAAATTTTCATTTTGTTAAATATCCGATAAATCAAAATAAAAACTACTCATTTGTTTTAGTCAAAAAAATGTCTCTCATAAATGATAAGTTAGATTATAATTCTAATTTTAAAGATTATAATAAATTAAATAAAATTTCTTTACCTGTAATTAATAATATACCGTTTGAAGACACAGATATTAAAATTTGGCCCATATATAAAATAAATAAGATTTTTTATGGAGATGGGGAAATATTTTTTATAGGCGATAGTGCCCATGGATTTGTTCCTTCAAGAGCTCAAGGAGCAGCCCAAGCCATAGAAGATTCCTATACTTTATTTAATCTAATTTTGAAGAATAATATTTCTTCAAAAAAACTTTATGAATTAAGAAAGGTTAGAATAAAAAAAATTATTAAGAAGTCAGATAATAATATAATTATATTTCACTTAGATTTTTTACCCCTAAGATGGATACGAAATTTATTGATTAAATTGATCTGTTCTTCAAAGTATTTAGTTAAATTTATAAATAGCTATATTTTTGATTATGATGCTATGAAGAATTTAAAGTGACTCTCTCACTTTTTTTCGTAAATAATCAATAGGTTGCAATTTTCCTTCAATATTAAAGTGCCAATAAGACCAGCCATTACAGCTCGGCATTCCTTGGATTTGAGCGCCCACTTTATGAATTGATCCTTGTATTTTGTTACAATATATTGAACCATCTGACATCACTTCAGCTCTATATTTTTTTTTATAATCAAACAAACTTAAACCTGGCTCCACAACTCCAGACTCAACCAAATAACCAAAGGGTATTCTTTTTTCCTTTTTTTTATCAATCATAGGAATATTAAAATTAGGTTCTATTTCATTAATTTTATAAATTCTTTGCTCTGAAACTTTGAAATATTTTTTATCTTTTTCAATACCAATAAAATTCCTACCCAATTTTTTCGCTACCGCACCAGTAGTGCCTGTACCCATGAATGGATCGAGAATTAAGTCATCTTTATTGCTCGAGCATATAATTACACGATATAATAAAGACTCAGGTTTTTGAGTAGAATGAACTTTTTTATTTTTTGAAACTATTCTTTCTGAACCACTACAAATAGCTAAATTCCAGTCAGATCTAAGTTGTTTATCATCATTAAATGTTTTCATGGAATGATAATTAAATGTGTACTTAGATTTTTGAGATTTAGCTGCCCATATTAGAGTTTCGTGAGCATTAGTAAGTCTCGTTCCTTTAAAATTTGGCATTGGATTTTTTTTGTTCCATATAACATCATTTAATATCCAAAAGTTATTATCTTGAATGACTTTCCCTAACCTAAAGATATTATGATAACTACCAATTACCCACATTGATCCATTTTTTTTCAAAACCCTTTTGCATTCTTTTATCCATTCAATCGAAAATTTGTCATAATCCTTGAAAGAATTAAATTTGTCCCAATAATCATCAACCGCTGAAACTTTTGATGTATCTGGACGCCTTAATGCATTTTTTAATTGCAGATTATATGGTGGATCAGCAAAGATTAAATCAACGCTTTCTGATTTAATTTTTTTTAATTTAGATAAGCAATCATCGTTGTAAAGTTTTGTAAAAGTCATATTTCAACCGGAGGTAGAATAAACTAAATTTACCTTTTACTGTCAACAAACTTTTCTTAGTAGTGCCTAGGTTTTTTATAGACTCAATATTTTGTGTATTGGAGCGAATGTTCTTCTATGATGTTTTGTTACACCATAATTTTTTATAGCCTCTATGTGCTTTTTGGTTCCATACCCAGAATTTTTTTCCCAAAGATAATCTGAGTATTTTTTTGATAAATTTAACATCAAACTGTCTCTGTAAACTTTAGCAACGATTGATGCGGCAGCAATAGAGGGATAGATGGAGTCTCCTTTGATCTTAGGTAAAATATTTTTATTTTTTTTATCAAACGACCACGGACCATCAACGAGTATTTTATAACCTGATGGTAAATAAAATTTTTTTACAGCTCTTCTCATTGAAAGAAAAGTTGCTTGTAAAATGTTATACTTATCTATTTCTTTAACGTTTGCTATTCCAAGTTGATAATCACATGTCTTTATAATTAAGCTATAGATTGCCTCTCTTTTGGATTTAGATATTTTTTTAGAATCATTAAGTCCGTCAATTTTGAAATTATTAGATAATCGGACCGCAGCTGATACAACAGGTCCAGCTAGAGGTCCTCGACCGACTTCATCAACACCAACTATAAATTCAGAAATTTCTTTTTCTTTAAGTATGCTCAACATAGTTTTTCTTTATCTATCTGATTTTTAAATTCTTTAAGATCAAGCCATGAAAATTTTTTTTGAAGTGGCTGTTTAATTAAAAAGCTTGGATGATAAATTGGCATGCAATTGTAAATATTGTCATTTATGTTTAGTGAAAACCATTTACCTCTGGATTTAGATATAGACTGTTGTTTGTCGATAAATGTTCTTAAAGCAGAGTTACCAAGTATCATGACTAACTTTGGATTTATAATTTCAATATGTTCAAAAATTAATGGTTTGAAATTTTTAATATCATTATCGTCTAATTTTTTATTATCTGGTAATCTAAAGTTAATAACATTAGTCAGATATACTTTTGTTCTATCGAGACCGATTGCTCCAAGCATTTTATTTAATAATAATCCAGATTCACCAGAAAATGGTTTATTTTTAATTTCATCAGATATACCTGGGGCATCGCCAATAATCATAATTTGGGAGTTAATATTTCCATCCGAAAGAACCAATTGATTACTATTTTTGTTATAAATATTTTTGAGGGATAATATTTTTTCTACAAGCTTTTCAAGCGTGAGGTGATTTACATTATTTTCCTTTTTAAAAATAACTCTATCATAAAGACCAAATGATTGATAAAAATCAAAAATATTTTTATTATTTTGCATTTTAATATGAATTTAAAAAGATATTTTTTGATTGGAATTACTTTTCTACTTTTATCCACTACTAATTTATTTGCGGTAATTAAGAGTGATAATAAAAGAATTTATTCCTCAAAATATATAACAAATTATTTATATGGATCTGTTTTGTATAATGAAAATAAGCACAACTTAGCAGCGAATAATCTAAGGAAAAATCTTAAATTACAAGGGCAGCATTCAGATTACGACATTAAATATGTAACATCTTTGGTTATCGATGGAAAATTTGAAGAGGCAGAAAAGTATATTTTTTTAATAGATAAGAATTATTCAGATTTATTTATATTTAATTTTTTGAAATGTGTTTTTTTTTTACAAAATCAAGAATATGAGAATGCATTAGAAGAAATAAGAAAAATAAGTAGTCAAGATAGATTGTTTACTGAGCTTCAGAATACCTTAATTTTTTGGATAGAATTAGAGAGAGGTAAAAAGCCCAAAAATGAATTAATAAAAAACTTTCAAACAATTAGGTCTCCAGGTATTGTTCTAGTCAATCAATTTTTAGCTTCTAAATATATTGGTAATAAAAAATTACATAAAGCATATAATCTCCAAATTTTGTCATCAGATAACTACGTCAGATATAAAATTTTATCAGCATGGAATGATTCTAAAGAAGGAAAAAAAGACAATTCACTTAAAATTCTGAAGCTTGCATTAATTAAAAATAGTCAAAATGTTCTTTTAAAGCAATCATTTAAAAATTTTAATCAAAAGAACTATAATATTGCTACTTTTTTCGATTCAAAAAAAATAAATCACAATTTATCTGAAATTTTTTATTTATTTTCCAATTTATATCAGCAGAGGAATGATATTTTATTTTCAGAATTGCTTTTATCAATTTCACTAGAATTTAATAAGAATTTTTTGTCAAATAATTTAATAAGATTTGAAAACAAACTAATCTCTAATCCCAAACATGACTTTAATTATTTATTTTTAAATAAGTTAAAGAGCATTGGTGATGAGTATTTATGGCATATTAATTATAATTTAGTCACAAATTCGAAAAATCAAAATATTAGTAATTTACTTCCATTAATTAATTCTAACGATTTTTTTATCCAAAAGAAATATATGGATTTGGCAAATTATTATAGAAATAAAAAAAATTATAAATTAGCTTTAGTTTACTATGGCAAAGTCGAGAAAATTAACTCTGATCAAGATTGGTCGTTTTATTATTTTAAAGGAATATGTTATGAAAGACTTAAAGAATGGAAAGATTCTGAAAAAAATTTACAGAAATCAATATCACTTTCACCAAAAAAATATTCGGTTATCAATTATCTAGCTTATAGTTGGTTGGAAAGAAGAGAAAATATAGATGAAGCTACAAAGATGCTTGAAGAAGCTGTTAAACTAAGCGAGTGGAAATTAGGTTATATAATTGACTCTCTAGGTTGGGCTTATTATTTAAAAAAAGATTATGACAAGGCTGAGAGAATATTAAAAATAGCCTACGAGAAAACTCCCTATGAAAGTGAAGTTTATGATCATTATGGTGACGTACTTTGGAAACAAAAAAAATATTTACAAGCAAGACATGTGTGGAAGAATGCTTTAAATCTTGAAAATATTGAATTACAAAGAAAAAAACGCATAAAGGAAAAAATTATCAACGGTCTTAAGTTTAGTGCAAAAAATTAAATCTTACGCGAAGGTAAATTTATTTCTTAAAATAACTAGAAGACTGTTAGGATTTCATAAACTTTACAGTTTAGTAGTTCAAATAAATTTATATGATGAGATTCTCATTAAAGAAAATAAATTGAATAAAAATGTTTTAATAAGCTCTGGCAAATTTAAAATTAATAATCAAAATAATACAATCATTAATTTAATCAATTTAATGAAAAAAGAATTTATTGTCTTAAGAAACAAAAATTTCACTATTCATATTAAAAAAAATATACCTAATGGATCAGGTCTGGGTGGTGCATCCTCAAATGCTACGGCAATATTTAACTTTCTTAAAAGAAAATATAAACTTAAGATATCCGTAAAAAAAAGTAAATATTTGCTTGGTAAAATTGGCAAAGATTGCCCAATGTTTTTAAACAAAAAAGTAAAATTAATTAATTCGAGTGGTGAAAAATTTAAAGAGTTTAACAAAAAATTGCAATTTCAAATGCTATTAATTTTTCCATATAAAAACCTTTCAACTGAGAGGGTGTTTAGTAGATTAAGTAAAATTTCGAAAATTTCAAAAAATAAAGATATTAATTTAAGAGATATGAAAAAATTGATTAAAACATGTAAATTATATGGGAACGATCTCTTACATCCCGCAGTAAAAATTTTACCTAAGCTCAAAAAACTAATTAATTTAATAAAAGAAATCAGTAATAATAATTTTTATTCAATGACCGGAAGTGGGTCAGCGTTTTTTATAATTTTAAGCAAAAAAAAACATCTTTTAAATGCTCAAAAAATGATTAAAAAGCAGAGAGATAGTCTTTGGACTAAAGTTGTAAAAACAATTTAAGTAAAATAAATTGGGGCATAGCCAAGCGGTAAGGCAGCGGTTTTTGGTACCGCCATCCTAGGTTCGAATCCTAGTGCCCCAGCCAACATACTATGATTTCAAATATTGAAATATTAAAAAAAAATCTAGATGCAAAAAAAATATTTGAAATATTAAACTCAGATGAAGAAGATGCTGTTTGTTTATTTGTCGGAGGTTGTGTAAGAGATATAATTTCCAAAAAAAAAGTTTTAGATATCGATTTTGCAACATCGTTATTACCTCAAATAGTAAAAAAAAAATTAGATGCATCTGACATAACATACGACGATAGTTTTGAAAAATACGGATCAATCAAAATAAAATTAAATAATAAATTTTATGAAGTAAACACTTTACGAAAAGACTTTGATCATGACGGTAGACATTCAAACGTAATATTTACACAAGACTGGAGACAGGATGCATTAAGAAGAGATTTTACAATTAATGCAATATATTGCGATTTAGATGGAAGAATTTATGATCCATTTAAGGGTATAGATGATTTAAAAAATGGAGTTATACGTTTTATTGGCGACCCAATTAAAAGAATTCAGCAAGATTATTTGAGGGCTTTAAGATATTTTAGATTTTTTATTCAGTTCTCAAAAGTTGATTATGATGAATATGTAATAAACTGCATTAGAAGGAATCAAGATAAAATAGAAAATTTATCTAAAGCTAAATTAATTGAAGAATTTCATAAAATTCTTTTGTGCGGAAAAGCTTTTAAACTTTTTCAAAATAGCTTTGTCAAAGATCTTTATTTGTCGGTTTATAAAGGGATAAAATACTTAACAAGAATTGAATTTGAACGAAAAAAAAAAGTTTTAAACAAAAATATTGACTGGGTTGTTTTATTATCCTTACTTTTAGTTGATCAAACTAAAAATTTCGAGAGGTTCGTTAAGGATTTTCAATTATCAAATGAGGTTAAAAATAGGCTCAGTAACCTTCAGTCGCAATTTACTTTTAAGACGGCTGATAAAATTGAAAAAATAGATAGTCTAAAAAAAGCTGTATTTAAATATGGTGTGCCATCTGTAATTGATTTTATCCATTTTCAATATTTAATTAATGAGAAATATGATTACTCTTTGTATGAAAAAAATTTAAAAATAATTGAGAGTACATCATCACCTAAATTTGAATTTGATACTAACATTTTAAAGAGGAGAGGTTTTAAAGAAGACAAAAATTTAGGAAATGCATTAAATTTCATCAAGCAGCGATGGATAGCAAATAATTATCAAATCAGAGATAAAGATATTGACGATGCTGTACAATTATTTAAGTAACTAAATGTACTGAACGTCAGTTATTTCAAAGCTTTTGTCACCTGACGGTGTTTTAATTTCTACAAACTCTCCCTTGTTTTTTCCTATGAATCCTTTACCCATTGGCGACTGATAAAAAATCAAACCACCTTTGACATCAGCTTCATCTTTACCTACAATTTTGTACTTATTTATTCTTTCGGTCTCTAGATCTTTTACTACTATGGTTGATCCAAAAATTACTTTATCTTTTTTTTCAAATTTTGTTACATCGATTACATTTGCGGAAGCAATCGTAGTTTCAAGTTCTTGGATTCTTTTTTCGTTCAATCCTTGCTCTTCTTTTGCAGCATGATACTCCGCATTTTCCTTAAGGTCACCATGAGATCTTGCCTCTGAAATAGCTTGGACTATTTTAGGTCTAATATTATTTTTTCTGTCATTAAGTTCAGATTTAATCTTGTTGAGACCATTTACAGTTATTGGTTGTTTTTCCATTCTTGATCATAGCATTTTTTTTTATTCAAAAAAGAATTAACTTAACCATTTATATGAATTTGTCGTAATGCTTCAGAAGCTCCAATTGCAACCGATGAAGCTAAATTAAGTGATCTTGTTTCAATGCTAATCGGTATATTTAATTTATAAACAACCTTATCATGAACTTTTTGATGAACACCTTTACTCTCACTACCAAATAATAATGTATCTTCTTTTTTAAAATTATGTTTGAAATATCTTTTTTTTGCCTTCGTTGTAAATAAAATTATATTTTCGAGATTTTTTGTTTCTAAAAATTCTTCAAAGTTTTTATGATAAAAAATTTCACATTTTTTTAAATAATCCATGTATATTCTATCTAATTTTCTCTCATTTAATATAAAGCCCGTTGGTTTGATTATTTCCAATCTTAGACCAAGACATGCGCAGGTTCTGATAATTGCAGCTGTATTTTGAGGAATATCTGGCTGATATAAAGCTATATTGATCATTTTTTATCCAATCTGCGTCATTGTTGTATTAGAAAAA
>MDTD01086510.1_pt1 | contig 10461 bp, 11 predicted proteins | sample 811221 | NCBI WGS metagenome assembly MDTD01 (sample SAMN05326646, study PRJNA326480) | marine metagenome | isolation source: seawater | place: Pacific Ocean: South West | collected 2011
ATTGTAGTCTTGTAACCAAAACTTTTAATACTGCTGGTTCATCATCAACAACTAAAATGCTTGCTTTTGACATCGATAAAAGGAAATTGAATGATTTAATTCAAAACAATATGTGTTGAATGTATATATATTAATCTAACAAGTAAAAATATAACATTAAGTACCCTCAATGATATATCTCATATATCTACAAATTTTTTTTATTATTCATAATTCACTCAACAAACCAATATAAAAGATGCAAATAATAATTTAGTTATAGTTTAAGTTGATCTTTTCTACTAAATAAAATACTTAGCCAAAAACAAAATACTGGCGCTAATAGACCTGTCAGTAATACTTGAGCAAATAAATTCTTAATCCCATATGATACTGCCAAATACATATTATGTTCATAAAAAAAATTAAATAATAATTGCACTAAATAAATTAATCCACCAACAAAAGTGCCTACAGATGCAGTTAATCCATATTGCAATGGAGTTAAGTAAAATCGACGAATATTTCCGATCTTTCCGAACCAAAATCCAATTACCATAAGTCCGGGAATTTGAGTAAAAAGATCATTATTTATAGAATCCAAAATAAGACCTAAGATCAAACCCATAATCAATCCTGCATTTGACCCGTTGATAACTGCCCATGGTAATAACCAAAAGATTGGCCAATAAGGCTGAGAACCCATTAATGATAAAATTGATGGATTTAAAAAAAATAATAGAGGTAATAAACAAAAAGAAAATAATGTCAAATATTTATTTAGAGAGAAAATCATTCACAATTTAATTTTCAAAATTTGAACCCAATCTATTGCATCCGGATTAGCAATTAATTTAATAGAAGCTGTTGTGTTGATTTTTGATTGTTTATCTATGGACTGAATAATACCTATAGGAAGGTTTGGCGGCAATAAAGTACTTGCAGGTGAAGACAAAATATTATCTCCTATTTGAATATCTACATCTTTTGAATAAAAAATTAATTTAGGAGTATTTGTCCCAACGCCAATTAATAAGCCATGAAGATTTGTCCTCTGATTCCATACTCCAACTTTGCTCGTTGGTGAAGTTAGTAATTTAACTAAAGAAGTAAAGTTAGAAGTATTCTCAACAATTCCTATCAATCCGCCTGGACCAATAACTGCATCCCCAGCTTTGACGCCATCCTGAAATCCCTTGTTTAAAATAATTTTTTTCCACCAACTTCCTGTATTTCGCGATATGACTGAGGAATTAATTCTTTGATCATGAGGAGTATTTTGTAGATCCAATAATTGCCTCAATCGTAAATTGTCCCTCTCAAGTTGCTTCAACTTAATATTTAATTCTAGATCAACACTCCTGCGCAAAATCTCTTGTTGATATTCACCAGGCCACAAAGGTTTTGAAATAAAAAAATATATATCTCTAAAAATGAAACTTTTCGATAACCTGATAGTTAACAATGCCGAAAAAACTATAAAAACAATCCATATTTTTCGATTGTTCCACCAACGATAAGAAGATATTCGTCGGTTTTTAATCATAAAATTAATCTCTTACTGCATTTCTTGCAAAGTCAGGAGTATCAACAACTCGTCTAAGTTTCTTGAAATCATCGAGTACTTCTCCACACCCATTAACTACACACAACAGCGGATTCTCCGCAATATGTGTAAAGATCCCTGTTTCATGACTCAGTAAATCACTGATGCCCCTAACTAAAGCCCCTCCACCAGCGAGCATAATACCTCTATCAACAATATCAGCAGCTAGTTCTGGAGGGGTTCTCTCAAGAGTTCTTTTTACTGCTTCAACAATTTTATTAAGAGGATCAGTCATCGCTTCTCTAATCTCTCCCGAAGTTAAATTAATGCACCTAGGTAATCCAGATAGTAAATGTAAACCTCTTACTTCAATTGATTTTTGATCAAACTCATCATCAGGAAAGGCAGAACCTATTTTTATCTTTATATCTTCAGCTGTTCTTTCACCTACCACCAAATTATGAACTTTTTTGAGATATACAGCTATTGAATCATTTATTTCATCACCAGCAACCCTAACAGATTCACTAAGAACCGTACCTCCCAGACTTAACACAGCAACTTCTGTTGTTCCTCCACCAATATCAACTATCATAGTCCCAATAGGTTCTGTAACAGGCAAAGAAGCTCCTATGGCTGCTGCGACTGGTTCGTCAATTAAATGGACTTCTCTTGCTCCAGCTAAGCCAGCTTCTCGAACAGCTCTCCTCTCTACACTGGTTACTCCACTCGGAATTCCAATAACTAATCTAGGGGCTAAAATCCCCCTCCCTTCATTTGATTTTTGGATAAACATTTTCAACATTTGTTCAGCTGCATCAAAATCAGCTATTACTCCATCTTTAAGAGGCCTGACAGCTCGAATATTTCCTGGAGTTCTTCCAAGCATAAGTTTTGCATCTTCTCCCACAGCCAAAGGAACTCCTTCTTCAAGGTCAAGTGCAACCACTGAGGGCTCTTGCAAAACAACACCCTTTCCTGAAACATGTATTAGAGTGTTTGCTGTTCCGAGATCAATTCCTATATCTCTAGAAAACTTAAATCGACTAAAAATCACATTAATTGTTTAATTAATAAGATGATATATTAGTTTTTATTGAAACTCTATTTTTTTATAAGCAAAGTTATGAAGAGCTAGCAATTTAGTCAAGCAAAATTGATAATTATGTGTATTATTAAAAAAAAATTATTTATGGAAATCAACTCAGTTAATCTAGTCGGACGTGCTGGTAGGGAACCTGATGTCAGATATTTTGAATCAGGCAGCACAGTTGCAAATTTCACATTAGCGGTTAACAGGAGAAGTAGAGATGAAGAGCCAGATTGGTTCAATTTAGAAATTTGGGGTAAACAAGCCCAAGTAGCTGCTGATTACGTTAGAAAAGGTTCATTAATTGGAATAACAGGAAGTCTAAAAATTGATTCCTGGAAAGATAAAAGTACAGGAGAAGATAGATATAAACCGGTTATAAGAGTCGACAGATTAAATTTATTGGGATCTAAAAGAGATAGTGACAATAACAATAATTTTGCAAATAATTCAAACCAGGATAATACTGATATTCCTTTTTAATTTGAATTTCTTAATTTTTTAATAAATTTAAAAATCACGTAAATTATTATAAGTGAAAGTAGAGGCTTAACTATAAATTTAAAATTATCAATATAAGACTCGATAATTGGATAGTTTTCTCCAAAAATATAACCCGCCAATGAAAGTGCAATAACCCAAATTAAACTCCCTAAACTAGTCCAAATCAAAAATTTATTAAGAGGCATCAATTCAATTCCTGCAGGTACAGAAATTAAAGTTCTTACCCCAGGTATTAATCTTCCCCAAAAAACAAGAGAAACACCATATTTATCAAACCATGATTTGCTCTTAACAAGATCTTGAGAAGTAATACCTAAGAATTTACCTCTCTTATCAATAAATGCTGCTAGCTTCTTCTCATTTAAAAATTTGCCTAAATAATACCAGGGTAGAGCACCTAAAACTGTTCCTAAAACACCAAAAATTACTAAAATATAAAAATTTAAAGTTCCTTGGTAAACGAAGAAACCCCCTAGTGGCATTATTATTTCAGATGGAATAGGAGGAATAATATTTTCCAAAAACATAGCTAAACCAATTACTAAATAAGCAATAGATGGATTAGTTTTTACAGATTCTGAAATAATTTCAGGTATAGATGTAATAATATTTAAAAATAATATATCCAAGCTTAATATCTATATAACTCAGGTTTATATGGTCCATTGACTGAAACGTTAATATAATCTGCTTGCTCTTGAGTTAATGTAGTTAACTTAGCTCCAATTTTATCTAAGTGTAATCTTGCTACCATTTCATCAAGATGTTTTGGCAATACATATACTTTATTTAAATAGTCTTTACTTTTACTAAAGAGTTCTATTTGAGCTAAAACTTGATTTGTAAAAGAGTTACTCATAACAAAACTTGGATGGCCAGTCGCACATCCTAAATTGACCAGCCTACCCTCTGCTAAAAGAATAATTTTGTTACCAGATGGTAGAGATACATGATCAACTTGAGGTTTTATATTCTCCCATTGATAAGACTTTAGTGAAGCAACGTCAATTTCATTGTCAAAATGTCCTATATTGCATACGATTGCTTCATCTTTCATTTGAATTAGATGATTATGGGTAATAACTTTATAATTACCAGTAGCAGTGACAAAAATATCTACTTCTTTAACTACGTCGTCCAAGGTGACTACACTATATCCTTCCATTGAGGCCTGGAGAGCACAAATTGGATCAACTTCAGCAACCTTAACTATTGCACCAAGACCTCTTAAGGATTGAGCTGAGCCTTTCCCAACATCTCCAAAGCCAATTACTAAGGCTACCTTACCAGCTATCATGACATCAGTTGCTCTCTTGATACTATCAACTAAAGATTCTCTACAACCGTATAAATTATCGAACTTACTTTTAGTAACTGAATCATTAACATTGATCGCAGGGAAAGGTAATATATTATCTTTCTGAAGTTGATATAATCTTGCAACTCCAGTAGTGGTTTCTTCAGTAACTCCGATTATATTTGATTTAATTCTAGAGTAAAAATCAGGATCCTCTTTTAATTTATTTTTTACAGATTTGAAAAGGGCTATTTCTTCTTCATTTTGAGGATTATCTAAAACAGTAATATCCTTTTCTGCCTTACTTCCAAGTATCAGCAGGCCAGTAGCGTCTCCACCATCGTCGAGGATCATATTTGGTGAATCATCACCCCAATCCAAAATATAATGAGTGTATTGCCAATATTCATCTAAAGTTTCACCTTTTTTTGCATAGACAGGTATGTTTCTCTTTGCAATTGCAGCTGCAGCATGATCTTGTGTAGAAAAAATATTACATGAAGCCCATTTAACACTTGCACCTAACTCGACTAATGTTTCTATTAAAACCGCAGTTTGAATGGTCATATGTAAGCTACCCGCAATTTTTGCACCCTTTAGAGGCTTAGTAGATTCATATTTTTTTCTTAAGGCTATAAGCCCAGGCATTTCAGTTTCTGCAATATTTAGCTCTTTTCTTCCGAATTCAGCTAATGTTATATCGGAAATAACATAATTGGGAGTAGATATTTTATTTGAATTTGAGATAACCATACTAGTATAAAATTATCTTCTAACTATAGTTGATTTTAGTAAGTTTTCGTGTTTCTTAAAAATTTATCTGAGACAATTTCTTTTGGAAAAAATTTTGCAAAAAAATTAAAACCAAAATCTATTCTCTTACTGAAAGGTCCCATAGGAGCTGGCAAAACATCTTTGGTGCAGGGAATTGGCGAAGGATTGTCTATAAAAGAAACTATTACAAGTCCAACTTTTGCCTTATCTCATCATTATCAATCAGGCTTAATTTATTTAATCCACATGGATCTTTATAGAATTGATAATAATATATCAGCCAAAGAATTATTTTTAGAAGAAGAAGAGGAATTAGAGGCAAACAATGGTATTTTGATTATCGAATGGCCAGAATTACTCATACCATCAATAGAAAATTATTGGATGATAGAAATAACATATGCGAATCAATTTGGAAGAGATTTTAATATCTATGAACCTAATTTCTCTAAAAATTCATAAACCAATTTTTCTTTTGGTTGAGACTTAATTGCCCCTTCTCCAAGACAAGTTAAATAGCCGTTAACACTCGCAAATTCAATAATTTTTGTTATGGATTTGTGATCCAATTGATTTTTATCAGTTAAAAATCTATAAATTAAACCAGCTAAAAAGGCATCTCCTGCACCAGTAGTATCGATAATCTTTTGTGAAACGACTACCTTGTTTTCACCCTTTATAGAATTGATAAACCAATGTACTGGATTTGGACCATCAGTAATTATTACATCTGGTTTTTTGAATAACATTTGAGAAATCAAGAGAGGATCATTTGTTTCAAAAAACATATGAGCTTCTTCACTTGCAAGTTTGAGAATATCTGCATAATCTAATAATTTAAATATTTTTTTTAAACGATCTTCTTTATTAATGAAGGAATTATCCCAAAAGATATTCCTCCAATTGATATCAATCACAATTTTTATATCATAATCTTTTGCGCATTCAATTATAAAAAATAGAGTTTCCTCTGATTCTTTTGAAATTAGTATATTTGTTCCAGTAACAATATAATTTGCATCTAATAATAATTTTTTTAAATTAATAATATTGTTTTGAAGATCAATTTTAATTAATACTTCGTCAGAAAACAAATCACCTTTAAAATTTTCAAATCCAGCGAACGAACGATCACCATTTTGATCTCTATTTACTTTTACTACTCGAGTTGATGATTTCTTATCAATTTGAAGAAAACTTATATTAACTTTTAGTTTGTTAAATAATTTGATGAATTTCTGTCCGTAATCATCATCTCCTAAACAACCTATAAAAGCTGTTTGCACATTTAGTTTTCTTAAGGCACAAGCAACATTTGCTGGGGCACCACCAAGATAATCTTTATGAGTACTGCCTGAATTATCTATTATTTTGTCTATTAAGGCCTCCCCAATACAAATAACCTGCGATTTTGACATGATTAATAATTTACTTAAGTAAAATATAATGATTTGTCTTTAACAGAAATTAAATTAATCAATTATTGTTATAGAAATAAAAATATTTGATGGCTACAAAAGTTAATCATTTATGGAAATGGAATGAATGGGATATATCTTGGTCATTGTCATATAATCCCTTAAAAACATCAGAAATAAATGTTCTTTTAATTCATGGTTTTGGAGCATCAAAAGATCATTGGAGAAACAATCAGAATATCTTTGGTGATTTTTCTAATTGCTATGCAATTGACTTATTAGGGTTTGGAAAGAGTAGCCAACCATGCGCAATACTAGATCACGAATCGTCTAAAAAAAGTCATGTTAAATATTGCTTTGATTTATGGGCGAATCAAATTACCAATTTTTGCAAAGAGATAATTCAAGGTCCCGTTTTTTTAATTGGAAACTCCATTGGAGGTATTGTCGCACTAAAATCAGGTGAAATTTTAGAAAATGAGTGTAAAGGTTTAATTTTAATTGATTGTGCTCAAAGGACTATGGATGATAAAAGATTAAAAAAAAATGATGTTTTGATGAATTTTTTAAGACCTATAATAAAAACCTTAGTGAGTAAAAGATTTATAAGTAAAACCCTTTTTAATAGAGCTGCCAATCCTAATACTATTAAACAAATACTTAAACAGGCATATCCTTCAGGAGCTAACATTAATGATGAATTAATTGAAATTTTATTTAAACCATCCCAAAGAATTGGATCTGCAGAGGCTTTTCGAGGATTCATCAATTTATTTGATGATTATTTAGCTACAGATTTATTCCCAAAAGTGAAGTCTGAAATTCATCTTATTTGGGGAGAACAGGATCCATGGGAATCTGTAGAAGAAGCCAAAAAATGGAAAGAAAATTTTTCAACAATTAAGAGTCTAAATATTATAAAAAATTGTGGGCATTGCCCTCATGACGAAAACCCCGATGAAACAAATAAGCTGATTTCCCGAATTATTCAAGAAATAAAATAAGCTTCAACGTTATCACTTAATCTTCTTAAACCCCTTAAGCCGTCCCTTTCTAAATTCCTTACTCTATCTCTGCTGATCCCTAAAACCCTTCCAATACCAGTCAGCGACATAGGTTCATCACCATCCATACCATATCTCATTCTTAAAACTCTACATTGAAGATCAGGGAGTTGATGCAAGAGAGAATGTAAATCACCTCTCATACAATCCATTTCAATTTGTTCATCTGGCAAATCTTCTCCACCAGCAAGTAAATCTAACAGAACAGTGTCTTCACCATCACCTACTTTAGTTTCTAAACTTACTGGTTGGCCAGCTTTACACATTAAATCTTTAACATCTTCTTCAGGTAATTCTACGTACTTTGCAAGTTCACTAATTGTGGGTGTTCTAGACATTTCCTGACTCAATTCTCTTTGACCTTTTTTTAACTTATTTAACATTTCTGTTATGTGTATAGGAAGTCTGATTGCTCTACTTTTCTCTGCAATAGCTCTTGTAATACCTTGTCTGATCCACCAATATGCGTAAGTTGAAAATTTATATCCTCTAGCAGGATCAAATTTTTCTACACCTCTAACTAAACCAATTGTTCCTTCTTGAATAAGATCAAGTAATTCCATATTCCTTTTTGTATATTTTTTTGCAACACTAACTACTAATCTTAAATTTGCTGCAACCATTCTTTCTTTTGCCCTATGTCCTGCTCTTAATCTTTTTTTGACTTGGGAAATGGTTAAATTGAGTTTTTCAGAAAGTTCATCTAGGGATGGTTTTTCACCTGTTAAATCAATAATTTCAAGTTCAAGTCTTTCAACTTGCATGAGTTCTTGAACTTGCCTTCCTAAAGTGATTTCTTGTTCATGCGATAGTAGTGGGACTCTTCCAATATCTCTTAAATAAGATCTCACTAAATCAACTTCGTTGCCCGTCTTCAGTGCCGCAATAGATGTTAATTTATTCTCAACTAAGGTTTCCGTAGACATAAATAAAAAATACTTTTGTAAACAATACCATTAAGAATTGTAAAGTTAAACCTAAAAATCCACAATTTTACATAAATAAGTATATTTACTCACTAGTTTTATAGGTTATAATTACTTACAAGCCATGTAGCTGTATTGAGATAAATAAATACACCAGCGATATCTGTAGCAGTTGTGATAAACGGTGAAGACATTAAAGCCGGGTCTAAACCCATGCGATCAAACATTAGAGGAAGTAAGGCACCAGCGGTAGCAGCAAGAGTTGTGATAGAGAGAAGACTTATCCCAACTGCAAGACCTATTACCAGTCCATCGCCTTGCCACCATGCAAAGGGAATAACCACAATTAGCATAAGTATTCCAAGCAAGGCTCCAGTGAGAGACTCTTTTAAAATAGCTTTAAAAGCACCTAATGACTTTATCTTTTGTGTACTAAGCCCTCTTATTACAACAGTAGAACTTTGAGCTCCTACATTCCCCCCTGTTCCTATTAGCAAAGGGATAAAAGCCGCTAATATTACAACTTCTCCAAGAATTTGATCGTTCATTGCAATAACCTTTGTGGTTATACCATTGGCAAGAACAAGAATTAATAACCAAACAATCCTTCTTCTTGCAATAACAAATAATCCACTCTGGAAATAATCATCCTCATCTCCTGCCTGAACTGCTCCAGCAGCATATATATCTCTTGTTGCCTCTTGCTCTATTACATCTATTAAGTCATCTACAGTGACGATTCCTACTAGCCGATTCTCTTTGTCAACAACAGGTAATGCAAGGAAATCATACCTTTGTATGGCTCTAGCCGCCTCCTCTTGGTTAGTATCAGTTGTTGTATTAACTACTTCTCTCGTCATAACCTCGCCAATTTGCATTTGAGGCTCGGCGGTCACAAGATCTCGAAGAGAAAGAATACCTGTTAAGTGCCTCTCCTTATCAGTAACATACAAACTATAAATAGTTTCAGTGTAAGGTGCTCTTTTCCTTACCATGGAAAGAGCTTCTTGAGCAGTCTGCATCTCTTTCAAATCTATAAATTCTGTAGTCATTAATCTTCCTGCCGTTTCAGGTTCATAACCTAATAACTCCGCCGTTACTTTCCTTTCCCCTGGGCTAAGAGCAGATAAAAACTTTCGAACTACTTTTGCCGGCAATTCATCAAACAACTGAACACGATCATCAGGAGACATTTTTTCAACGATTTCTAACACTTCTCCAGAACGAAGTCTATCTAAAAGAGTTTGTTGTACTATGGGATCCAGATATTCATAAACTTCAATAGCTTCATTTTTTTTTAGAAGCCTAAATGCTAAAGCTTGTAATATCTGAGGTAATTTCCCTATTGCCTCAGCTATATCGACAGGTTGCGAGGGTTCCAATATAAGTTTTGCAGTATCATAATTACCTGCTATTAAAAACTCTTCAAGCTCGGCAGCAATTTTCTCGCTGGAAGTTAGTTCTCCAGAGAAAGAAGAAAAATTACTAAAACTACTAATATCATCATTCATAATTAAAATCTAAAGAATTATTTTAATAACATTTTTATTATATTTATTAAATTGAATTTTTCCATTTGAGTTACTCTTAACATAAAACAAATTTCAAAGATAACATCATTTAATTTTAAAATAATCCAATAATTTATTATATTTAGAAAACTAAAAAAGAATTTTGTGATTTAATTAAATATCAATAATTTCTTAATTGAATTTTAATATATGTAATAATTAATTAATTAACTAACTAGGCCTTTATCCAACCTTTGAGAGGTTTATTACTATCATCAATAAATATGTTATTTGATAATTGAACTCTTAACCATTTATCATTATCTGAGTTAATCCAATGTCTTAAAATCAA
>MDTD01100625.1_pt1 | contig 10461 bp, 9 predicted proteins | sample 811221 | NCBI WGS metagenome assembly MDTD01 (sample SAMN05326646, study PRJNA326480) | marine metagenome | isolation source: seawater | place: Pacific Ocean: South West | collected 2011
GGTGGAAGAGAGCTAACAGAGAAGGTGCTATAGCTGGTATGGCTTTAGGATTAATTTCTGGTGCCGGTTACCTAATCTGGGTAAGAAACGGTGGAAGTGGATTCTTAGGTATTACTCAGTTAACTTTTGGTATCTTTGGTTCAGCTGTCAGCTTAGTAGCTATGGTAGTTGTAAGTTTGATAACGTCAGAGCCTAGTGCTGCAACACAAAAAATGGTTGATGAGGTTCGAGTTCCATCAGGTAAATCGATCCTTGGTAAACAACATTAAATAATCTTTTTAAGGGGCGATTAATTTCGCCCCTTTAAATTCGTTTCATTTTCCAATATAAATCAAAAATGTCTGCTAACTTTCATCCTTTAGTTTATATAATCGATTATATTCTTGGGGTAATTATGTGGACTCTTATTGGAAGAGTGGCAATGAATATTTTTCAGCGAGAAGACTCACAGTTCTTTTTTATGAAAGTATTTGTTAAATTTACCAATCCCTTAATTAAAATATTTAAGCCTTTAACTCCCACTTTTATAATTCAACCACTGGTACCATTATATGTTGCATGGTTTTTCTTTATGATAAGATTTTACTTAATGCCTTGGGTTTTGGGTTATTCGGTAATGGGCATGTTATCTTTTCCTCTTGAAAGTGAAATTTCTAGGCAAATATACCAATTTTTTAATTAAATAAATTTGAAAAATTGATACTAATAAAACTAACATCAATGAAAAAAATACAAATTTCACCATCAATTTTATCAGCAGATTTTAGCCAACTTGGTAATGAAATTAAAAGATTGGAAGATAGTGGCGCAGATATGATTCACGTTGACGTGATGGATGGACATTTTGTTCCTAATTTAACCATTGGTCCTCCTGTAATTAAAGCATTAAAAAAAAGTTCCTCAATAATATTTGATGTTCACTTAATGATATCTCCAGTTCATAAATATTTAGAGGCTTATGCAAATGCTGGAGCTGACATAATTACAATTCACCCAGAAGCAACAGATGACATCAAATCATCTATTTTAAAAATCAAAGAACTAAAAAAAAAAGTTGGCATATCTCTTAATCCAGAGACAAAAGTTGATGTTATAAGAAACTATTTAGATAAAATTGACTTAGTATTAGTTATGAGTGTAAATCCAGGTTTTGGTGGACAAAAGTTTATGCCTGAAGTTTTGGAAAAAATAAAAGAATTAAAAAAAATTCAAATTGAAAAAAAGTTTGATTTTGATATTGAAATTGATGGTGGAATTAACTTCGAAAATTCCAAAGTTGCAATAGAAGCTGGTGCAAATATTTTAGTATCAGGAACTACAATATTTAAAAGCAATGATGGAGATATTAAAAAAAATATTGAATTATTAAAATCTCAATAACTTCATGATTCATATAAACCGTTTTTTTTTTGGTTTTTTTAATCAATTTAGAAAAATTTACCTTAATTCTTATATCTATGATAATAAAATTTCTAAAACAGAAATAAAAAATTTAATTTATAAACCAAGTCCTCATTTTCTCTCATCTTTAATCAAATATCAAAAAAAGAAATATAAAATCGAAGATTTTTCACTAAATGAAATTTGGAGTAATGATGATTTAAATACAAAAGATTTTAAAATTTTAAATAATTTTTATTGGTTCTTTGGCTTAGATTTAAAATCATCAAAAAGTACTGTCCAAATGGTAATTTCAAATTGGATAAATAATAATCACAAGTACAATAGCAAAAGTTGGGATTTCGATTTAACAGCTAAGAGAATAATTTCCTGGCTTTCCTGTCACAATCTTACATATGAAGATAGTAATCAAGATTACAAAAATAATTTTAATAAAATAATTCAAAAACAAACAAATCATTTGATAAATGAACTAAAAAAAACAAATACGATTGAAAATAAATTAATTGGTTGTGCATCAATTATTTTAGTTGGACTTTGCTATCAAAATAATGAAAAATATTTGTCTTTTGGAAATTCTATTTTAAAAAAAATAACTAAATATTCTTTAGATAATTTTGGTTTTCCAAAATCAAGGAGCATTAAACAACTTATCTTTTATCTAAAATATTTTATTCTTATAAGAGAGTGGTTTAAAGAATCACAAAATGATGTACCTGAATATATAGATGAGACGATATATTATCTTGGTCAAGGATACGCATTTTTTTGGCAAAACATAGGTTATGACTTTTTATTTAATGGTAACAATATTTCAAACAACAATGATTTTGATAATTATTTAAAAAGATTGGGGTACAAATTTAATAATGATAATCAAGAGTTTGGTGATTACATTATTCTAAAAAATAAGAAAATTTGTATAGCAATGGATGTTGGATCTTCACCCGAATATAAATATACAAGAGATTATCAATCTGGCGCACTTTCTTTTGAAATTATATCTAATGGAAAAAAACTAATTAGTAACAGCGGATATTATAAAAAAGAAAATATTAAACTTAATCAATTCTCAAAATCTTCCGCTGCTCAGACCACATTGATAATAGATGATAGCTCTTCTTGTAAATTTAAAAAAATAGATAATTTTTGGATGTTAAAAAGTGGTCTTAAAATCTTAAAAAAAAAAAGTATTTTTGAAAAAAATTATTGGAAAATTGAAGCATCGCATGATGGATATCAAAAAAAATATAGCTCAATTCATGAAAGAGAAATTGAATTTTATCCTGAGCAAAATGTTTTTATTGGATTAGATAAAATAATTAAAAAAAAAGCAAATCATAATTATAAGTTTGATATAAGATTTCATTTAGAGCCAGATGTAAAATTAATGAAAACACAGGACAATAAAACAATACTTATAGAACTGGAAAATGAAGGATGGAAATTCACTTGTCAAAATTTTGAAATTAATATTGATAATGGTTTATATTTCGGTAATAAAAATTCGTATATTGAGAATCAAAATATTTTTATAACTGGTATTTCAAATAATCAGATAGAAAATATTAAATGGGAAATTAAAAAAATTTAATGAGGAAAATTAAATCAGCTTTAATATCAGTATCTAATAAATCAAATTTAAAACCATTATTACAAATTTTAAAAAAAAATAATATTAAAATTATCAGCTCTGGAGGTACATATAAAAAAATTAGAAGCCTAAACTTTAAATGTATGGAAATTTCTGATTTTACTGGCTCAAATGAAATGCTTGATGGTAGAGTAAAAACTTTACATACAAAAATTTATGCAGGAATTCTTAATAAGAGAGATGAAAAATCTCATATAAATGATATTAAAATTAATAAATTTGAAAATATTGATCTAGTAGTTGTTAATTTTTATCCATTTGAAGAAACATTAATAGAAACAAAAAATCATGACAAAATTATTGAAAATATTGATATTGGAGGACCTACTTTAGCTAGAGCAGCGGCCAAAAATTATAATGATGTGACTGTTATTACATCTGTAAATCAATATTTAGAACTCATTACCGAATTAAATAGAAATAAAGGTGCAACATCTTTTAAATTTAGAGAAAAAATGTCTAGACTGGCTTTTTCTGAAACTGCTTTTTATGACTCTATAATAACAAATTACTTTAACAAAATCTCAAAAATAAATTTTCCCACAAAAAAAATTTTTTCAACAAATTTAATTGAAAAACTGAGATATGGTGAAAATCCCCATCAAGAAGGTGCGATCTACTCTCAAAATCGAATTCTAGGAATAAATAAAATTCATGGAAAACAATTAAGTTATAATAATTATAATGATATTTTTTCTGCACTAACAATATCAAAATCTCTTCCAAAAAACACAGGAGTGGCGATTGTAAAACACGCTAATCCTTGTGGAGTATCAATGCTTAAAAATAATCTGAAATGCTTTAAATCTGCATTTTTATGTGATCCAATTAGTGCTTTTGGAGGAGTTGTTTCATGTAATTTCAAAATTACAAAAAAATTAGCATTAGAATTAAATAAAATATTTCTTGAAGTAATAATCGCAAATGGATTTGATAAATCATCACTTGAATTATTAAAATCCAAAAAAAACTTAAGATTAATTAATGCTTCTAATTTTTCATTTACAGAAAATTTTAAATACAAATCAATTGATAATAATTTACTTTTACAATCTAAAGATAAAAAAATATTCTCAAAAAAAGATTTTTATATTGTGTCAAAAAAAAAACCAACTAAATCACAGTTTGATGATCTTATTTTTGCTTTTAATATTTGTCGATTTGTTAAATCAAATGCAATTGTACTTGCAAGCAATAAATCTACCATTGGAATTGGATCAGGACAACCTAGTAGATTAGATAGTTGTCAAATAGCAATTAATAAAATGAAAAAATTTAATAAAACCGATAATGAAATCGTAGCAGCCTCTGATGCTTTTTTTCCATTTATTGATGGTGTCGAACGACTTATTCAATCTGGTGTTTCCGCTATTATTCAACCAAGAGGATCAATTAATGACAAAGAAATTATTAAATTTGCCAATTCTTCAGGTACAGTTTTAATTTTTTCAAAAACTAGACATTTTGATCACTAGTTTTTTTGTCAATTTTTGCAGCCAAAATAAAATCATTTTCAGATAAACCCTCTATAGCATGAGTTGTAATATTTATTTTTGCATATCCCCATCCAAATATAATATCGGGATGGTGTCCCTCTTCTTCAGAAATTTCACTTACTTTGTTAACAAAATTTTGACTTTCTAAAAAGTTTTTAAAAATAAATTTTTTTTGTAAAAAATAAATTTTTTTTTCATCCTTTTTAATATCCCAGCCATCAATCTTTTTTAGATACTTGTGAATTTCTGACATATCGAATGGTAAAACCCCACCTTCACATGGAACACATTTTTTATTAAGTAAATCGCTCATAAAACTGGAGCGGGCAAAGGGGATCGAACCCTCGACCTTCTCGTTGGCAACGAGACGCTCTACCACTGAGCTACGCCCGCTTTAAAATATGATTATAAATACTCGTTTTTTAAATGCAAGAAATAACCTATTTAAACTAATTTTTTTTTAGCCACGTGTATTTTTTTTCAAATTCTTTTATGTGTTTTTGATAAACATTATATTTTGAATTATCATATTTGTAAATTTTTTCTCTTATTTGAACGTTACTAGCTGTTGCTGAAAATAAATCTTTTCTTTTATGATATTCAAGACTGTTTTCAGTCCAATCTAACTCACAAAATTCAAACATTTTTTTGGAAATTTTTTTACTATCTGTTGTAAGTTTTTCTAATTCTATTAATAAAATCTTATCTTTAAACTTTTGGCTAAAAATTTTCATAATATTTAAATAATTATCGAAGTAAGTAATTATATCCTTTAATGAATGTGTCCAAGATATTTTAGGTAAAAAATTTTGGTAAATTGCAAAAATATTATCAATATTATTTCGTCTACAATGAATGAATTTTGCTTTAGGGAATATCTTTAATAAGATTTCAATATAAAAAAAATTTTCTAAAGATTTATCTGTAAAAAAATATTTACTATTTTCGTGTAAGATACTCAGACTTTCATATTTTTTCATAATATCACTTCTTAATTTCATTAAATCTACATCAATTTTTTTTGAGTTCTTTTCAAATAAGCTATGTTTATAATTTTTCATTAGTGCCCAATTAACAGCTGCTGTTTCTCCACCATTAGGGATATTCATTTTCCCAGAAGAAATTATACTTTCAATTAGAGTTGATCCTGATCTTGGCATTCCGATAATAAAAATTGGATTGATCTTGATATTTTCTTTATTTTTTTTTTTATCTTTTAAAATTTCTATTTTATTATATTTTTTTGGAATTATATCTAACCAATAATTTAAGTTTTCCTCAAATACTTTTGGCACAATACTTTTTGAAAAATATTCGTGACCTTGATGTAAATATTCTATTTCTTCCTCATATTTTTTATTAATTTGTGAATTCTTTGCTAAAATAAAATAACCAGATGCTTGGTTAAAATTGTTAATTTTTTTTTTTTTAAGAGAATTTTTTATAAAATTAATTTTTTCTTTCGTAAAGATATCAAAATTAATTCTTGAAAGATTAAAATAAATTGCAAAATTATAAATATCTAAACTGATAATTTCTTTATACATTTCTTCTGCCTTTTTAAGTTCACCTAAATCATGATGCAAAATTGCCAAATTTATTTTTGCAATTACATAATTAGAATCAGAATGAATTGCTTTTGAATAATAATATTTTGCTTCTTTAAAATTTTTTATTTCTTTATAAATATTACCGATATTATTAAGAGCCTGTTTATTAACTGAGTCTAATTCCAAAAGTTCTTTTAGATAACTTAATGCCGCTAATAGATCTCCTTTTTCTTTGCTCAATTGAGCAGATGTTCTTAAATTATCAATTTTTTCTGTTAAATTCATTTTTCATAACTTTTTAAAAGAAAGATTAGCACTTTTATTGCATCTTGGTTATTTCAAAAATTTTTGCTAGAGTAAATTATGATTAATAAAAAAGATTTACCTAAAAAAATACCTGTTTTTCCACTTTCAAATTTTATTATTTTTCCAAAGACTACTGTACCATTAAATATTTTTGAACAGAGATATATTGATATGGTTAATGATAGCATGAAAGTAAATAAATTTATTGGAATGATACAACCAAAAAATCAGAAAAAACAAATAGATGATAATGCGCCCCTACATGACATTGGCTGTTTAGGTAAGATATCAAGCTACACTGAAACCGAAGACGGAAGATTTCTGATTGAGCTAAAAGGAATTATAAGATTTCAAATTGTAAATGAAATTACTTCAAATAAAAGATATCGAGAGTATGAAGTTTCTTTTGAAAATTTTTATGAGGATTTGAGTGAAAAAAAAGAAGATCTAAAATTTGCAGATCTAGAACTTGTTTTTAAAGATTTAAAAAATTTATTTGAAAAAAGAGGCTTTATAATTAATTGGAAAGAATTAGAGAAACAAAGTCTTGACCAGACTATTAATGCATTAGCTATGGCATCCCCTTTTACTCTTGAAGAAAAACAAGTTCTCTTAGAAGCAAAAAATCTCGATATTAGAAAAACAAAAATTTCTGAAATTTTAGCTACATATACTTTTGATCAATATAATAATACAACACTACAATAAATTTTAAATCACAATTCCATCATTTGCTAATTTTGTAAAAAATCTATTTGCATGTTTGTTTTTTCCAAGAAATTTTACAGAGCTACTTAAAATTGAGTTATTTAATTTACTTTCAAAATTAAAAAATTCATAAACAAAATCTATACCAGTAGAAAATAAGTAATTTTTATGTTTCATTTTTTTTTCAAAATCTTTACAAATTGAACTGTCTAATTCTAATCCTTGACTTAATTTAATCTTAATTAATTTAAGAAGTATTTGAATATCCCTTATAGACATATTAAAACCCTGACCTGCTAAAGGATGCAACTTATGCAAAAGATCTCCAAAAGCCAAAATATTTTTATGATGGTAATTTCTCAAATTAAGTGAACTCAATTTAAAATTTGATATCTTATTTATTTTTTTGATTGAATACTTATTATTATATTTCTTAATTAAATATCTTAAATCTACATCTTTCAAGCCTCTAGCTGAATAAACAATAGAAGTTTTAATATTTGAAATTGGCAAAAAAGCTAATGGACCTTTTTTAGTAAAAATTTGGACAGCTGTATTATTTTTAACAACTTTTTCATGCTCAAGAATAGTTGTATGAGCATAACTATGATAATTTTTTTCTATTTTTTTTTGAAAATATTTTCTTGATAGTGAATTTTTATTATCACAATTTACTATTAAGTTATAATTTTTATTTGAAATGTATTTATAATTTGATTTATTTTGAAAAAGTTTTTTTTTTCTTAATGAAGTTTCTAAAAATTTATATAGTTGATAATTTTTAATAATTGAAAAAAGATTTTTATTTGAATTATGAAAATCCAAAATTTTTTCATTTCTACTGTTATCAGAATAAATTTCAATTTTATCTATATTCCATAATAATTTTTTGATATCTAAAATATTTTCATTAAAAAAATCAACATTAGCTTTTGAGATTCCAAGAGTCCTAGATTTATCGATTTGATTAAATTTTTGATTCGAAAAAAAATCAACATATATACCTTCATTAACTAAAGCTTTTGCTAAAGTAAGGCTAACTATTCCACCACCAATAATACAAACGTTCATAATAATTTTAATTTTAACAATAAAAATTAGATGATACAAAGTGATAAATTCGATTCATCTAATATGGATATAAAAAAAATAGCAAATTTAATACTTACTTTTATCATTAAAAGATTAATAGAAATTAGTGGAATTTTAGTTTCTTTGATCGGCGTATTACTCCTAATTTCACTAATATCTTATTCTCCAAATGACCCGAATTTTATTTTTCCTAAAAATACTGAAATTAAAAATCTATTAGGTTTTAGGGGAAGTTATGTATCCGATCTATTTTTTCAGTCTATAGGCCTTATATCCTATTTAATTTCAATCACTTTTGTTTTAACCGGAATTTCTATTTTTAGAAAAAAAAATTCTTTACTAATTATTGAGAATACTTTTTTTACTATCCTTTATTGTTTGCTTGGCTCATTGTTTTTTAGTTATTTTTATCAAAATTTTTTTGAACTATATATAAACGGCAATGGTGGATTTGTAGGCAATTATTTAAATCAAAGATTATTTAAAGATATTATAAAATCTAATGAAAATATCTCATATTATTTTTTAATTATAACTATAATTATATTTTTTTTAATGAGTATTAATTTTAGTATAAAAAATTTTTACTTTTCTATGAAAAAATTATTTTTACTTTTATCAAGTAAAAATCAAAAAAATTATACAAATGAAAACGAAATAATTAATGAGTATATCCCCCAGGATGAGATAAAGAATCTTATTCAAGAAGATTTACCATTCATAAAAGCTGAAAAAAATCTTAATAATAATAATAAACAAAAATTTAATTTACCCTCAGTAGATTTATTAAAATTACCATCGAAAAAAGAGAGGGAAAATTCTAATAATAACGAAAATAATGATCCTTCTTTTTTAGAAAAAATTCTTTTGGATTTTGGAGTAAATGGAAATATTAAAAAAGTGAGCCATGGACCGGTTGTAACTTTAAATGAATTCGAGCCAGCGGCAGGAGTAAAAGTTTCAAAAATAATAAATCTATCTGATGACATCGCAAGAAATACGAGTTCAGAATCTGCTAGAATTTCTACTATCCCAGGAAGGAATACAGTTGGAATTGAGCTTCCTAAGACTTCAAGAGAAAATGTTTATCTAAGTGAAATCTTAAACAATCAAAATTTTAAAAAAAAAGAAATTAAATTACCTATTGCTTTAGGAAAAAATATCTCTGGCTCACCAATCATCGGTGATCTAACTTCAATGCCCCACTTACTTATTGCTGGAACTACAGGTTCAGGTAAATCAGTATGTATTAATACAATTATTCTCTCATTACTTTATAGACATACTCCTGATAAATGTAAGTTTATTTTAATAGACCCTAAAATGCTCGAACTCTCAACTTATGAAGGAGTTCCTCACTTACTTTGTCCTGTTATTACTGAAGCAAAAAAAGCTGCCTCAGTTTTGGGATGGGTAGTGAAAGAGATGGAGAGTAGATACAGATTAATGACAAAAGAGGGAGTAAGAAATATTGATGGTTACAATAATAAACATAAACTTCCAATGCCTTACATAGTTGTTGTTGTTGATGAAATGTCAGATTTGATGTTAGTTGCAGGAAAAGAAATAGAAAACTACATTCAAAAACTTTCCCAGATGGCTAGAGCAGCAGGAATTCATATTATTATGGCTACTCAAAGACCAAGTGTTGATGTTATAACTGGAACAATTAAGGCGAATTTTCCAACTCGAATTTCTTTTCAAGTTACATCAAAAATTGATAGTAGAACTATTTTGGGTGAGCAAGGTGCGGAACAATTATTAGGCAAAGGGGACATGTTGTATATGTCCTCTGCAAATAGAATTGTAAGAATTCACGCCCCTTTTGTTTCTGACAATGAAATAGAGAAAATTAACAATTTTTTAAGATCTCAAGCTGAACCAGATTATGTCGATGAAATATTAAGTTTCGCGGATGAGAAAGAATTGATGGAAAATTCAAAAACCCAAGGGGAAAGAGATGAATTATATTCAAAAGCAGTTGAAATTATTAAATCTGAGGGAAAAGCATCAACTTCTTTTCTACAGAGGAAACTTCAAATTGGCTATAATAGAGCAGCAAGAATTATCGATATGATGGAAACTGATGGAATAGTAAGTAAGGCAAATCATGTTGGGAAACGTGATGTTCTTTAATGAAAAAAAAATTTTTAATTTTACTCATATTACTTTTATCATCAAAGTCTTTTGCAAATGACAAAGAAAAAATAATTCAAAATCTAGAAATTATTGATAATTTAACTTTTAACTTTGA
>MDTD01055296.1_pt1 | contig 10458 bp, 10 predicted proteins | sample 811221 | NCBI WGS metagenome assembly MDTD01 (sample SAMN05326646, study PRJNA326480) | marine metagenome | isolation source: seawater | place: Pacific Ocean: South West | collected 2011
GACCAGATTGAGGTCTGCGCGCGTGCGGGCAAGGCTGTTTTCTGTGAAAAGCCGATTGATCTCGATGCGGACAGGGTGCGGGCCTGTCTGGCTGTGGTTGAGGCGTGCAACGCACCCCTGATGGTCGGGTTCAACCGCCGCTTCGACCCGCATTTCATGGAATTGAAAGCTGCCATCGATGACGGGCGCATCGGCACGCCTGAAATGGGCGTCATTACCTCGCGCGATCCCGGCGCACCACCAGCCGACTATATCAGACGGTCAGGCGGGATTTTTCGGGACATGATGATCCATGATTTCGATATGGCCGTCTTTTTGATGGGCGGATTGCCGGAAACGGTCATGGCAAGCGGGTCAGTGCTGACCGACCCTGACATTGAACAGCTTGGTGACTATGACAGTGCGACGGCGATCCTGCGCTGGGCTGATGGTCGTCAGCTGGCCATTTCGAATTCGCGGCGTGCCGTCTATGGATATGACCAGCGAATCGAAATCCATGGCGCGCAGGGGATGGTCGCCGCGCAGAATGAATATCCGGTGAATATAGAGATTGCGACTGCTGCGGGCTATACAAGACCGCCGCTCCACGACTTTTTCATGACCCGCTATGTGGCGGCATACGCTAATGAAATCGACGCCTTCATTGCGTCAATCTCTGAAAAGCAATCCTCGTTGCCCACGGGGCAAGATGGGTTGAATGCGCTGCTGATCGCAGACGCTGCGCTGCAATCTGCGCAGAGCGGGCAGGCCGTTACGATCTTCACCTAAACAGGGCAGTCACCGGAAAAAAAGTTTTTGCAACCGGTTGCAATTCCTGTTGACGAAGCCGCTGAACTTTTGCCACCGTTGTCCTATTCGACGGGCTTTGGGGGAGGTTAACGTCCTTTCCCATAGCCATGCGCGTTACCACTTGTCCGGTCCGTTTTGAATGGAACGGGTTGTAAACATAGCCAGGCATCAAGCATGGCTCCGGTGAGAAAAATGGTGGGCCGGCACCAATATGGGAGTGAATGATGAAGAAAATCCTTCTTGCAGCTGGCATGGTTGCCCTGATGGGCACCAGTGCAATGGCTGAAACCATTGGCGCATCGATTGCACGTTTCGATGACAATGGCCTGACCATCATGCGGAACGGCATGACAGCGCATATCGACACGCTGAGCGGTGTTGAGCTTCAGATGGAAGATGCGCAGGACGACGTTGCGCGTCAGCTCGACCAGATCAACAACTTTATCGCATCTGGCGTCGATGCAATCATCGTGAACGCGGTTGACACCAACGCAACCGAGGCGATGTCCAACGCTGCTGCTGCTGCCGGTGTGCCGCTTGTCTATGTAAACCGTCAGCCGATCAACATGGAAACACTTCCCGATGGTCAGGCCTTTGTGGCCTCCAACGAGATTGAGTCCGGTACCCTCGAAGCGTTCCAGATCTGCCGTAACCTGCGTGCAGCTGGCAAGTCCGGTGGCGCAACCGGCTATCTGATGAATGGTCAGCTGTCCAACCAGGCTGCTGTGCAGCGTTCCAAGGACGTGCATGATGTCATCGGCATGGATATGTGTAACTTCATGACCCTGATCGACGAGCAGACCGCCAACTGGTCGCGTGACGAAGCACAGGATCTGATGACAAACTGGATGTCTTCTGGCGAGCCGTTTGACTTTGTGATCGCCAATAATGACGAGATGGCGATTGGTGCCATCCAGGCGATGAAGGCCAATGGCATGGATATGGCCGATGTTCAGGTCGGCGGTGTGGATGCCACGCCGGACGCGCTGGTTGCCATGGCTGCCGGTGATCTGGATGTGACCGTGTTCCAGGATCTTGCTGGCCAGGGTGCCGGTTCGATCGATACGGCTCTGGCACTTGCTGCTGGCAAGAAGGTCGACAAGACTGTGTTCATCCCGTTCATCCTTGTGACTCCGGAAAACGCAGCTGACTTCCAGTAGGACAGCGATATCCAACGCGGGGGCGGCATCTTGATGCCGCTCCCGATTTCTTGTTTTATTTAAAGACAGTTTTCGGGGGGGGACCGGGCGCATGGCTGACACGTCACACGGCACAGGTGGCTTGACGTTTGACAAGCGAAAGAGAGCGTTGCCAGGCGAGCTGAACATCTTCTTCGCCCTGATCATCATCATCCTTTCCTTTGAAGCGCTTGGTCAGATGCTGCCCTATATGAAGGGGCAGAGTTTTCTTTTTGACACGCAGGACCGGTTTGACTCGATCTTCAACGAAGCCCGCCTTCGGATCATCATCCTGCAGGTATCGATCATCGGCATTATTGCGCTTGGCGTGACACAGGTCATCATTTCCGGCGGTATTGATCTGTCGTCCGGCCCGCTGGTGGGTGCGACGGCGATGATTGTCATGTCCTTTGCGCAGACCGAACTCGTCAATGGCAACCCGAACCCGAAAGCGGTGTTCGGCGAATGGGCGTTTGATCTGCCTGTGCTCATACCGGTCGTGGTGGGGCTGGCATTCGGGGCGTTTATCGGGTCGGTGAACGGGGCGCTGATCGCCTTCACGCGGATCCCGCCCTTCATTGCCACCCTTGGCATGTTCCTGATCTGCCGCGGTATCGCGCAGGCCTGGACACGCGGCAAGCCCGTTTCCTTCCCGACCGAAAGCTTTGCCATGCTTGGCAAGGGTATGATGCCGGTCTTCTGGTTTATCGGGCTGGCCTTCATCCTGCATTTTGTCATGCGTTACACGCTATATGGCAAACACACCTATGCTGTCGGGTCGAACGAGGATGCGGCGCGCATGTCAGGCATCGATGTCCGGCGTCACAAGGTGCTGGTTTATATGATCGCCTCGATGCTTGCCGCTTTTGCCGCCATTATCCTGAGCTCGAAGAATCTGACCGCACAGTCGGGTATGGGGATTTTCTACGAGCTGTACGCCATTGCCATGGCGGTGATCGGCGGGGTCAGTCTGACGGGTGGTCGTGGTTCCATCATCGGCACCGTTCTTGGGGCCATGGTGTTCGGGGTGATCCAGTCAGGCTTTACCTATATCAAGCTTGACGCCTTCTTCCAGATGATGGCGATGGGGGCCATTATCATCTCGGCTGTCGTGCTGGACAAGGTGCGTCAGGAACGTGCCGCACAGAGAAGTTGAGGAGGTCACGATGGCTGACAATGACATCATTCTCGAGACCAGGGGCCTGACCAAGCATTATGGCGGGGTCCATGCGCTTAACGACACGGATTTTGTGCTTCGCAAGGGAGAGCATGTTGCCATTATGGGTGATAATGGTGCTGGCAAATCCACCTTCGTGCGCCAGATAACCGGTGTTGAACAGCGCACCAGCGGCACCATTATTTTTGACGGCCGTGAAGTGAATTTCAAAGGCCCGCTGGAGGCGCGGGAAGCAGGCATCGAAACGGTGTTCCAGACGCTGGCACTGGCAGACCATCTCGATGTGCCGGACAATATTTTTCTGGGCCGCGAGCGCACCAAATGGAACTGGCTGGGTCCGTTCCGGCGTCTTGATTACAAGCGCATGCGCGACGAAACCCTTGCCGCTCTCGATCGAACGGCGGTCAAGATCCCCAACATCAACAACGCGATCCAGAATATGTCGGGCGGACAGCGCCAATGTGTTGCCATTGCGCGGACGGCAAGCTTTCAGTCGCGCCTGACAATCATGGATGAACCGACCGCGGCGCTGGGTGTCCAGGAAACCGGGCAGGTTGAAAAGATCATCCGCAATCTGAAAGATGCGGGTGAACCACTGATTCTGGTGAGCCACAATATGCGCCAGGTGTTTGACCTTGTAGACCGCATTGTGGTGTTCCGGCGGGGCCGCATCTGCGCCAATCTTGATATCAGAGATGGCAAGACCACCGGCGAAGATGTTGTTGGCTATATCACCGGGGTGAAGACGGGTTCGGAATATCAGGAGACAGCAGTTTGACGCGCTGGTAGGCCGGGCAGATGGTCTGCGTTGCCGGTAGCGAAAGGTAACCATCATGTTGACGGGATTTTACCGCGAGGAAGACTGCAAGCTGGAAGAGCTTGAGGCGCTTGTCGCCAGACAGACAAGGCTTCCGGACAGGTCGCCGGCCATCGACGTGAAAAATAACATCCCTGTCTATGACGCGCCCGGCCTTGCGGGTCAGCTTGGCGATCCCGTTGGCCGGCAGGCGCTGCTTTCGGAATGGGCGGATATTCTTGTCAACCAGTCTGGCGCGCTGATGCTGAGTGGTGCTGTCGCGGATCAGGCGGTGCTTCAGGCCGCAACTGATATTTATGAAGCGATTATTGAAGACGAGCGGGCATCACAATCGGGCGGCGATCACTTCGCCGGTGCCGGGGCCAATGACCGGGTCTGGAATTCGCTGCAGAAACTGTGTCTGCGCGATGCGGCCGTGTTTGCGGATTATTTCAAGAGCCCCTCTATCGCCGCGGTGTGCGAAGCCTATCTCGGTCCGGATTATCAGATGACAGCCCAGGTCAATCTGGTCAGGCCGGGGGGCCGCGCGCAGGTGGTGCATCGCGACTATCATCTGGGGTTTATGAGCCAGTCTCAGGCGGCGCGCTATCCGGCGCATGCCCATATGGTTTCGGCATCGGCAACCCTGCAGGGTGCGGTGGCCCATTGCGACATGCCTTTGGTAAGCGGCCCGACCAAGCTGTTGCCTTTTTCGCAGCTTTATGGCCCGGGCTATCTGGCCTATCACAGGCCGGAATTTCAGGCCCTGTTCGAATCCCGTTTCGTGCAGCTGCCGCTGCAGGCAGGCGATGCGCTGTTTTTCAGCCCGGCATTGTTTCATGCAGCCGGTGACAATGACAGCGCCGATATTCAGCGGATGGCCAACCTGATGCAGATCGGGTCTGCCATGGGGCGCACGCTGGAGGCGATTGACCGCACCGCCATGGCGGCCGCGCTTTATCCGGTCCTGCGTAACAGGGCGCTGACTGACCTCGAACTGTCAGCCGTCATTGCTGCTGCTGCCGAAGGATATCCATTCCCCACCAATCTTGATACCGATCCACCGCTGAATGGCCTTGCTTCGGAAAGCCAGGCCGGCCTTATGCATCGCGCGCTTGCCGAAAACATGTCGACTGCCGATTTCCAGACAGCGCTGGACAGTTATCTGAAATGTCGAAGGCCCTGATAAGATATGGCTGATCTTATTCGAAAACCACAAGGCACTGCCGGTAAAATACACGATCTGACCCCGCAGACGGCGCACTGGACCTATGTCGGCTTTGCCCTTCACCGGCTGACAGCCGGGCAGAGCGTGCAGGAGATGACGGGGGATCGTGAAGTCATTCTTGTGCTTGTTGAAGGACGGGCCGATATCGATGCCGCCGGCACCAGCTGGGGTGAGATGGGTGACCGCATGACAGTCTGGGAGCGGACACCGCCACATTGCCTGTATGTGCCGAATGACAGTTCCTGGGCGGTTACGGCGACAACGGACTGCACGCTCGCGGTGTGCAGTGCCCCCGGCCATGGCGGGCATGCGGCACAGCGGCTGGGGCCAGAGGGCATCACGCTTGAAGAACGCGGTACCGGAACCAATAAACGCTTTATCAACAACATTGCCATGGAAGGGCGGGATGTGGCTGACAGTCTGCTTGTCACCGAAGTGTTCACCCCGAACGGGCACTGGTCGTCCTTCCCGTCGCACCGGCATGATGAAGATGATTTTCCCAACATCACCTATCTTGAAGAAACCTACTACCACCGCATTTCCCCCGAGGGCGGATTTGGCATCCAGCGCGTCTACACCGATGACGGGTCGCTGGACGAGACGATGGCCGTCAGGGATCACGATCTCGTGCTTGTCCCCAAGGGCCATCATCCTTGCGCTGCGCTGTACGGGTTTGACATGTATTATCTGAATGTCATGGCCGGGCCGCTACGCAAATGGCGGTTCAAGCTAGACCCGGATATGGCGTGGATCATGGAAAGGGATGCGGGATGAGACGTCGCTGTCAGAAACGGGCCGTGAAACGCAGATGAGCAATGTCGTGACATTGCGTGAAGTTGCCAGCCGCGCGGGTGTATCGCGCTCGGCAGTATCACGTACCTTCACGCCCGGTGCCTCGGTGTCCCTGAAGACACGCGAAAAGGTAGAGCGCGCGGCGCTGGAGCTTGGCTACAGTCCGAACGCGCTTGCCTCGTCGCTGAAAACAGGCAGGACCAAGCTTATTGGCCTTGTGCTGAACAATTTTCACAATCCCCTGTTCCTTGAAGTCTTTGACCAGTTCACACGAGGGCTTCAGGCCGAAGGGCTCCGGCCCCTCATGGTCAATCTGACAGATGAAACCGACCCGCAGAATTCCGTCCAGATGATGCGGCAATATTCCGTGGACGGGGTTGTCGTGGCCTCATCCACTTTGCCGCTCAGCTTTGCCCGCGCCTTTCGCGATGCCGGCGTGCCGATTGTTCATAGTTTCGGCAAACATTCGGCGGCCCCGCAGGTGCATGTTGCCGGGATCGACAATGTGGAATGCGGGCGGATCGCGGCGCGCACCCTTGTCGAATGCGGCTATCGGAAGATCGGGTTTCTTGGCGGGCCAGAGGCGGCGACATCGACGCAGGACCGTCTTGAAGGGTTCCGGTCCGAACTGTGCAAACATCCCGGGATTGCGATCAGCCATTCCTTTGCCAGCGACTATACCTTCAAGGCTGGGCGCGAGGAAATGCTGCGTCTGTTGAAAGCGGCGCGGGCCGAGGCCTATTTCTGCGGTGATGATGTGCTGTCCATCGGGGCGTTGAGTGCGGTGCAGGACAGTGGTCTTCGCGTGCCGCAGGATGTCGGGCTGATCGGGCTGAATGACATGGAAATGGCAGGATGGGAAAACATCAACCTGACCACCATCAGGCAGCCCATCCCTGAAATCGTGTCATCATCCATCGAAATGATGGTTGCCCTGCTGGAAAATCCTGACCGGACCCCGGAAGCGCGGCTGTTCCATTGCCAGCTGATTGCGCGGGGCACCTTGCGCACGCCGCCATCGCGCTAGGGCCGGGCGCTATGTCTAGCCAATGCCGTCTGCGTGCTAGCGGAACATAGGGGGGCGGGCATCCACCCAGACCCCGTCACGACTGCCGCTTTCGGCTACCGCCGCAACAGCCGCCATTGATCGCAAACCGTCTTCTGCCCGCGGGAACAGATTGGCGGCCGGGTCAATATCGGTGCCGGCCTTTTCGGCATGGATGGCCGCCGCCAGATCCTTGTAGATATTGCCAAAAGCCAGCAGCATGCCTTCGGCATGGCCGATGGTGACGCGGGATGTCCGGTCGGCTTCGGGCGACAATCCGGCTTCCCCCCGCTCGATCACCTGCAGGCGTTCACCAAGCGGCATCCAGTAGAGCTGGTTCGGATGTTCCTGCGACCAGCGAAGCCCGCCTGTCTCGCCAAATACCTGCAGCGTCAGCCCGTGTTGCCGGCCAATCGCCACCGACGATGTCCACAGCCTTCCAACGGCACCGCCGTCAAAGCGCAGATTGACCATCGCATCATCTTCCAGTTCGCGTGATGCAATGCAGGATACGATATCGGCTGACAGGCTTTCTGCCTCCTGGTCGATCACAAAGGATGCCATATGCAGCGCATGAATGCCGCAATCGGCAAACTGTGCGGATACGCCTGCCTGTGCCGGGTCATATCGCCAGCGCACCCGCGGATTATCCGCGTCGGCAGCATCGGCATGGTGCCCATGCGCAAATTCCGCCTTGATCAGCCGCACCGCACCAAGATCACCGCGGGCCACCATGGCCCGCATATGCCGGACAAGCGAGTATCCGGTATAGCCATAATTGACGGCGCAGACACGCCCCGAGTCACGGGCGATCCTGACAATTTCCTCGCCTTCCTCAACCGTCATCGTCATCGGCTTTTCACACAGCACGTGAAAGCCCTGCTCAAGAAAGGCCTTGGTAATTTCGAAATGGGTGGCGTTGGGCGTGGCGACAGTCACCAGATCAACCCGGTCATCACGCCCGCGCTCGCCGACCAGCATTTCCTGCCAGTCGCCATAGGCGCGGTCTTCAGCAAGGCCCAGACTTTGTCCGAATGCGCGTCCAGCCTCGGGCCGGTGATCCAGCGCGCCAGCTACAAATTCAAACGCGTCATCAAGCCCTGAACCAAGCCTGTGGGCCGGGCCGATCTGGCTGCCTTCTCCGCCGCCAATCATGCCCCACTTCAATTTTGTCATCTGTCCGGTTCCTAATTAAAGCCGATACTTTCGAGATATTCCCGGTTCTTGCGGGCATCGCCAAGCGGGTCTGGATCAAGCGTCGGGTCACAATCCTGTTCGATCGTGCACCAGCCGGAAAAATCCGTATCCAGAAGAAGCTGGCGCACGGCCGGGAAATCAACCTCGCCATCTGACAGGTTGCAGAAGATGCCCTGGCCGCAGGCATCATAAAATCCTGTCCGGTTGGCGATGGTCGTCGCCTTTACCTGTGCATCGGTTGATTTGAAATGAACATAGGTGATCCGGTCCATATGCCGTTTCATAAAGGCAACAGGGTCAAAACCGGCATAGGTGCAGTGACCTGTATCGATGCAGATCTTCAACGTGTCTGCATCCACCTCGGCCAGCAGCCGTTCCACCTCGGGTTCAAAATCCATGAAACCGCCTGCATGCGGATGCAATTCAGGGATCAGCCCATATTCCTCGGCGCCCATTCTGGCAATGGTAACGATCCTGTCACGATAGGCGGCCCACTCGGCATCAACCATCTGCTCTGCCTCGGTGGCGCGCCCGGCGGTCGGGGCGCGGCGCGGTGAAATGCTGTCGATCAGTACGAAATGCCGTGCGCCATGCGCCTGCAAGGCCTTGCAAGTGCGGATGGCACCATCCATCACCTCATCCCAGGCATCGGGGTCGTGAAAGGCGCGGAATACGACGCCGCCGATCAGCTCCAGCCCGAATTCATCCAGTGCCTCGCCAAGTTCCTTCGGGTCTTCCGGCATGAAGCCGACAGGGCCAAGCTCAATGCCCTTATAGCCGGCATCGGCGCATTCCTGCAGCACTGTCCGCCAATGCGGGTTGCGGGAATCATCTGCGAATTCAACACCCCAGGAACAGGGCGCATTACCAATCTTGATCGTCATAAAAAACCTCTTAGACCTGCGTCACTGGCGTCCATCTGCCCGACTCGGCCGACGTCAATACAGCCTCAACAACCTCTGCCACCGCCAGCCCGTCACGGAATGTCGGCCAGACCGCTTCACCCGTTTCGATGGCTGTCAGGAAATCCTTGGCCTCGATGATGACGGTGTCCTGATAGCCGGTACCGTGCCCGGGACCCTGACAGAAAGGCAAATAATCGGGGTGTGCCGGGCCTGCAAGTATTTTCTTGAAACCGCGTTCCGCTTCCGGACCTTCGGCGCGGTACAGCCAGATGGCATTCTGATCTTCCTGATCGAACCGGATGGCGCCTTCGGTGCCATGTACCTCATAGGCATAGCCCATCTTGCGGCCGGTCGCGAGCCGGCTGGAATAGATATGTCCCATCACGCCATTCTTGAAACGGCACATGATCTGGGCGTGGTCATCATTGGTGACGGCCCCGCCGGGGCGCTGCGGATGAACGCATTCAACATCCGCCAGCACCTTTTCAATCGGCCCCATCAATGCCAGCGCCGCATTGATCGGATGCGGAGCAAGATCACCCATATTGCCATTTGCCATGCCGGAACACCGCCAGTTATGCGGGATCTGCGGGTCGGCCAGAAAATCCTCGGCATGTTCGCCGCGGAACCATGTAAGCTGCCCGATCGCCCCGTCGGCCAGAAGGTTGCGGGCGAACTGGCTTGCCGGCGTGCGGATATAGTTGAAGCCTGTCATGTTGGGAACGCCGGCAGCTTCGGCGGCGGCCACCATGGCGCGTGCGTCCTCCAGCGAGTCCGCCAGCGGCTTTTCACACAGGACGGGTTTGCCAAGACTGATTGCCGCCTCGGCGATGTCGCGGTGTGAATCCTGCGGTGTCGCGATGATAACAGCTTCGACAGCCGGGTCGTTCACCAGAACGCGCCAGTCATCGGTCGCGCGCAGGAACCCGTAAGTCGCGCGGTATGTTTCGGCGGTTTCGGGGCGTGTTGCGGCGACCATTTCAAGGCGTGGCCGCAGCTTTGTATCGAACAGGGCGGCAACCGCGCGCATGGCCACCGCATGCGCCTTGCCCATATAGCCGCCACCAACAATTCCAATACCGATTTCGGTCATTGAATTCCCTTGTCCTGATGCTGAAGTATCTTTGCAACCGGTTGCAAAAACGGTAACGTCAAGACGGGTAACACGCAAGGCACAAACAGCTGGCAAACCGGTGTCTGTGCTTTTTCAGGGAGCATGCAGGTGACAAGCGACACCGTTCAGCTGACAACAGCGCAGGCCATCATCAGGTGGCTGTTAAACCAGTATATTGACGTTGATGGCAAAGAGATGCGGGTCTGTGGCGGGGGCTTCGGCATTTTTGGTCATGGC
>MDTD01159197.1_pt1 | contig 10457 bp, 11 predicted proteins | sample 811221 | NCBI WGS metagenome assembly MDTD01 (sample SAMN05326646, study PRJNA326480) | marine metagenome | isolation source: seawater | place: Pacific Ocean: South West | collected 2011
CTTCTTCACCATCGGCGACCGCGGCGATGACGAACGCGCACAGGACATGAACGACCATGCCGGCGCAGTGCTTCGCATCAATCCGGACGGCTCGGTTCCCCGTGACAATCCATGGACGGAGAAGGACGGCACGCAGCCGGAACTCTGGTCCAAGGGTCATCGCAATCCGCAGGGCGCAACCTGGGACCCCGTCACGGATTCGCTCTGGATCACCGAACATGGCGCGCGCGGCGGCGACGAGTTGAACAACCCGCAGCGCGGCCGCAACTATGGCTGGCCGGTCATTTCCTACGGCGAGCACTATTCCGGCGCGAAGATCGGCGTCGGCACCGAGGCTCCCGGATACGAACAGCCTGAATTCTACTGGGATCCCTCCATCGCGCCGTCGGGCCTGACCGTCTATGACGGCAACATGTTTTCCGAATGGCAGGGCGATTTCCTGGCCGGTGCGCTGAAGTTCCAGCTCGTTTCCAGGGTCGAGCGCGGTGCGAACGGGGAAATCGGCCCCGAGGAGCGCATGTTCGAAGGCGCATTCGGGCGTATCCGTGATATCGAGGTGGCGTCCGATGGTTCCATCTGGCTCATCACCGACGAGGACCCGGGCCAGATGATCCGCATTGCCAGATAGGCTTGATCGCAGGCATGAGAGTGGTCATGACCGTCATCTACATCGTCCTCGCCATTCTCGTCGCCGTCGTCCTGGTATTCGCCTTCGACCGGCACGCCTTCTGGGCACGCATTGCCGGACCCGCCGATCTCGGACGCTACGATTTCGACAACGCCCCGCGCAGCCGCACGCCCAATGACGCGCTTGCCTGCACGCCGGGCCTTTGCGGCAGCGAGCCCGATATCGAGGTCGGCGAAAGCAGCGAAACGCCAGCGGCCCTTGTCGCCGCCATCATCCGGCGGGTGGCGCAAGGCAGCCGGCCATTCGAGCGCGTCGATGACGGCCGCGATCCCGGCTATGCCCGTTTCGTCGTCCGCTCGCCGCTCATGCGCTTTCCCGATACCGTCGACATCGAGGCGGTCGAACTGGCCAATGGCAGGACCGGCCTTCGTGCCTATGCCCGCGCCCAGCTCGGCCGGGCCGATTTCGGTGCAAACAAGGCCTTTCTGCGCGCTATCCTGCCACCCGGCTGACATGAACCTTTCAGCCTTTTCGATGGCAATCATTGACGGATTTTGATTGACCGGGCGCTTGCGCCAGGGGAGACGGGAGCGGCAACCGCCTGTCCGGAATCCCGAGCCATGACCCGCATTCGCGCGAACCTGCTTCTCCTCACCTCCGGTGCCATCTGGGGCATGGGCTTTGTCGCCCAGTCGACCGCCATGGAGAATATCGGTCCGTGGCTGTTCATCGGCCTTCGCTTTGTCCTCGCCACGCTGGCCATGCTGCCGCTTGCACTGCGCGAGGCCCGCCGCTCGGAAACGCCGCTGACCCCGGCGGATTGGCGTGCATTCATGCTGACCGGCCTTTTCTTCTTCGCAGGCATGGGCGCGCAGCAACTGGGCCTGCAGACAACCTCGGTGACCAATGCGGGCTTCCTCACCGGGCTTTATGTCGTCTTCACGCCCTTCCTCGCCATCGCCCTGTTCCGCCAATGGCCACATCCGGTGATCTGGCCGGCCGCCGCGCTCGCCATGACCGGCATCTGGTACCTGTCCGGCGGCCGGCTGGAGAGCCTGACGCCGGGCGACTGGCTGACGGTCCTGTGCGCGCTGTTCTGGGCCATGCAGGTCACGCTGACAGGCCGCTACGCTGCCTCGTCGGGCCGCCCGGTCGCGCTCGCCGTCACGCAGTTCGCGCTCAGCGCCGTGCTCGGCCTGGCCTTCGCCATCGCCATGGAGCCGTGGGACATGGCGGCAATCGGTCTTGCCGCGCCGGAAATCCTTTATGCCGGTGTCTTCGCCGGCGGCATTGCCTTCACCATCCAGGCAGTGGCGCAGCGCCACACGACCGCGCCGCAGGCCGCGATCTTCCTGTCCTCGGAAGCCGTGTTCGCCGCCATCCTCGGCGCGCTCCTGCTTGGTGAGCGGCTTGGGTTCCAGGGCTATGCCGGCTGCGCGCTCATGCTGGCCGCCATGCTCGCCGTCGAGATCGTCCCGGCGATCAAACGCCGCAAGCCGGCCTGACATGCCACGCAATGGCCTTGGACGTTAACGCCGGGGGCAAGGCTTCCTTTACCGCCGCCATATTAGCGTTCCTGCTTTCACGACCGCGGAGCAGGACATGACAGGCTTGAAGTACCGGGTTGCCCGCGCCCTGGCGCTCGCCATCACGGGATTGGCGCTCAGCGGCTGTTTCGGCGACGACGACACGCTGCGTCCGTCCGCCGGCGTCGACCGTCAGACCCGCACCGCCTCGCTGTTCGGCGGCATGATGAGCCCGGACCTGTTCGCCGAGCCGTCGCAAGTCATGCCGGCCGCCGAAACGGCCTGCCGCAAGCGCCTCAGGCGCCTCGACGTGGAATTCCGCGACGTCCCCCGCATCAGCGAGGGTGGCGGCTGCGGCATCGCATGGCCGGTGGAGGTCACCCGCCTGCCCCATGGCGTGAAACTGCAACCGGCGGCGACCGTGACCTGTGCCATGGCCGAGGCCGTGGCGAAGTGGACGGACGAGGAACTGGTGCCGGCGGCGCGCCTGCGCTACCTGTCCGGCGTCGACACCATCCGCCAGGGTTCCTCCTATTCCTGCCGGCGCATTCGTGGAGAGGGCAAACTGTCGGCCCATGCCACCGGCGACGCCATCGACATCATGGACATCACGCTCAACAGCGGCCGCAAGGTCGATGTGCGCAAGCCCGGCTTCTTCTCCTTCCGCGAAAAAAGCCTGCTGGCCTCTGTCCGCGAGGATGCCTGCCCCTATTTTTCCACCGTGCTGGGACCCGGATACGATCGCGCCCACAGGGATCATTTCCATTTCGACGTCATGGAACGGTCGTCCGGCTACCGCGTGTGCAAATAGGGCAGTTCCTGCCCGGATGTGACGAGGGCGGGACATGGCACCGGTCGAGGTCTGGTATGACGGGCAATGCCCGGTCTGCCGCATGGAAGTGGGCTGGTATGGCCGCATGGACCGGGTTGGCGCCATCGCCTGGCATGACATCACGGCCCTGCCTGACCACGCGCTGCCAGCCGGGAAGACGCGCGACGATCTGCTGAACCGCTTTCACGTTCGCGACACGCAGGGCCGCTGGCATGTCGGTGTCGATGCCTTCGCGCGGATCTGGCGCGAATTGCCCTTCCTGCGCCACGCCGCCTTCCTGTTCCGGGTTCCCGGACTGCGCCAGATGGCCGGGGCAGGATACCGCCTGTTCCTGGCCTGGCAGCGAAGCCATCGCCGCCGCCGCGCCGGAAACCGGCCCTGACGACCCGGCTCCGGCCTATCCTTCCGGCGGGATGGGCGTCGGGCGCCCCTCCGCATCCAGCGCCACCATGATGAAATCGGCGTGGGTGACGCGTTCCATGATGTCGGAGAGATAACGCTGCGCCCAGGCTTCCACCGCCAGGACCATGGAGGTGCGGCCCACCTTCACGATGTCGATGTGGATGGCCAGCGTGTCGCCCACCTTCATCGGCTTGGCGAAGGACATTTCCTTGACAGCCGCCGTGACGACACGGCCGCGCGCCCGTTCGGCGGCGCGAATCCCGCAGGCAAGGTCCATCTGCGCCATGACCCAGCCGCCGAAGATGTCGCCCGCGGCATTGGCATCGGCCGGCATGGCCAGCGTGCGCAGTGTCAGCTCGCCCTTCGGCGCGATCGTCTCCGTCATGGCATCCGTCCCGTTTCGCCTTGCTTCGCTTCCCGGTTAGGCAAGTCCGCCCATCCGGTCAACAGCCGCCACCGGCAAGTCCGTTGCACGCAACGAAAAAAGCGGCGCACCCTGAAAGTGCGCCGCCCGGCTGTCGTGGGCGCCCCTCCCCTCGAAGGACGCCCGCGCCGGAGTTGTCGGCCGGACTCAGTTGGCCAGCGATTTCAGGTAGGCGACGATCATCTCCTGCTCGGCCTTGTCCTCCACGCCCACATGGCGCATGCGCGTGCCCGGCAGCATGCCGTCATTGTCCTCCATCCAGGCTTTCAGCGAGGCGTCGGTCCAGACGATGCCGGAATTCTTCAAGGCGTCGGAATAGGCGAAGCCGTCCAGGCTGCCGGCCTTGCGGCCGACCACGCCGGCCAGCGGCGGGCCGTAGGTCTTGCCCCCGGCGGCGGCCGGGTTGTGGCAGACCTGGCAGCGCTGCCCGAAGAACAGCTTGCCGGCGGCGATCATGGCGTCCTCGGCAAAGGCCGGTTGCACGGCGGCAAGGCCGGACAGGGCAGCCAGTGCGGCCACCAGGTGATGTTTCATCATGTGCATCGTTTTCCCCTCCCTTTCGGGATCGTGAATCTCGGCCCGGGCCCCGGGCCGGCCCCTCGTCAGGACCGGCGGCATGCTGCGCCCGCGCACGGCCTGCCGGGTTGACCGGGATCAATCCGGCAGGTGTACTTTGGTGCAAATGCACGCAGCCGGACGGACGCGTCAGTCCTGCGCCAAGGGCAGCACCTGGCCCGTGACGGCACCGCCGTCGACGGTGAATTCGCTGCCTGTCGAGTAGGTCGCCTCGCACATCAGGAAGCGGACCATGCGGGCCACCTCGTCGGCTTCACCGAAACGGGGGATCGGTTGCGCGGCCGCCACCTCGTCGCCCATGCCGTCGGTCATCGGCGTGCGGATGGGACCCGGATGCACCGAGACGACCCGGATGCCGTCGGGCGCCAGATCCAGCGCTGCGGCCTTGGTGAGCCCGCGCACGCCCCACTTGCTGGCGACATAGGCGGCCAGCCCGCCATAGCCCTGCAGACCGGCCGTCGAGGAGGTGTTGACGATCACCCCGCCACCGGCGCGCTTCAGCGCGGGCGCCGAGGCCCGTATCCCGAGGAAGACGCCATGAAGGTTGATGTCGGTCACCCGCCGGAACTCCTCCGGCGTGCAATCGTTGATGCCGGCGAAGGACACCACCCCGGCATTGTTGAACAAGGCGTCGAGGCCGCCGAAGGCCTCTTCCGCCGCCGCCACGGCAGCCTGCCAGTCATCGGCGCTTGTAACGTCGAGATGACGGTAGATGGCATTGCCGCCCAGTTCGGCGGCCAGCGCCTCGCCTTCGCCGTCGAGCACGTCGGCCAGCATCACTTTCGCCCCGTCCGCGGCCATGAGCCGGGCCGTGGCCGCGCCGATGCCCCGTGCAGCACCTGTCATGAGAATGCGCAATCCGGAAGGATGACGGATGGTCATGTCGTGTCTCCGTGTCTGTTGCCGGTGTCCGCCCCGCGCTCATACCAAGCCAGCATGAAGACCCGATGTCATTGACCAGGATCAGCCCGGCCGTTCGAAGCCATCCGGAACGCTTCGGGCGGCCCGCCGGAAAGGTTCCATCAAGAACCGTAAATATCTGTAATATTAAAACAATTCATATGTCGGGAGGCTGCGTCGAAGTGAAATCCGGGCCGTCAATCCGCCGCATTCGGCAGGCCGATTGAGAGCCGTTCGCGGCGGTTCTCCCGGCCGGCACGAACAGCATGAACCCGAAAACGGGAGGAACAAGGAGTCATTCCATGAAGAAGCTCATCCTGGCCCTGGGCCTGTCCACCTTCGCCTTCGCGCCGCTCCATGCACAGGACGCAGACTTTGCAACGACAGACGCCAACGGCGACGGCATGGTGACCATGGAGGAAGCCACGGCGGCCGGCTACACCTGGACGGACGAGGAATTCGCAGGCGCCGACGCCGACGGTTCCGGCGCGCTTTCCGAAGAGGAATTCACCGCCGCCACGGCCGGCTGATCAACCTTGATCTCTTTCTCCGGTGTCGCACGTTGAGCCCGCTTCCACGGGCGAAGCGCAAGACCCGGAGCACTGGGAAACACGGCGTCGCACGTTGAGCCCGCTCTCGCGGGCGAAGCGCAAGATCCGGAGCAACGGAAACCAAGGCGTCGCACGTTGAGCCCGCTTCCGCGGGCGAAGGGCCGGGACCCGGACCATGAACAGGACCCGGAGACCGCGTCACGGAAACCCCATCAATGTGGCGCGTGATCCGGATGCGAGCCCCGGCAGCCATTGGCTGCCGGGGTTTGTTTGCCGGGCCGGCGGCGATCAGCCGGCCGCGCGCCTGGGCAGCACCCAGCCCGGCCGCGGGAAGTGGCAGGTATAGCCGTTGGGATAGCGCTCCAGATAATCCTGGTGCTCCGGTTCCGCCTCCCAGAAATCGCCGGCCGGCTCCACCTCGGTCACCACCTTGCCCGGCCAGAGGCCGGAGGTCTCGACATCGGCGATGGTGTCGCGCGCAACCACCTCCTGCTCGGGCGACAGGAAATAGATCGCGGACCGGTAGGACCGGCCGATATCGTTGCCCTGCCGGTTGAGCGTCGTGGGATCGTGGATCTGGAAGAAAAATTCCAGCAGGTCGCGATAGCTGATCCGCGCCGGATCGAAGACGATCTCGATGCCCTCGGCATGGTCGCCATGGTTGCGATAGGTGGCATTGGGCACATCGCCGCCGGTATAGCCGACGCGCGTGGACAGCACGCCCGGAAGCTTGCGGATGAGATCCTGCATGCCCCAGAAGCACCCGCCCGCGAGAATGGCGGTCTCGGTCTTGTCAGTCATGGAATGAAACCTCCTGCTTTGGGCCGCGATGGAAGATATGGCCCGGAACCGGGCCGGACAAGGTTCGAGGGTTGCCGGCTTCCTGATTTCAGCTTTTTATGAAATGCTGTTTTTAAAAAGAAAACGGAGCGGATGAAATGCCCGGCTATTTCGGTGGACCAGATCCCGATTCTTTCGAGGGAACCGCCTCTGCGGACATCTTTTATGGCGGCGGCGGCTACGACACCTTCTATGGGGTCGGCGGTTCCGATGAAATGTATGCCGGCGATGACGGTGCCCTGATGTATGGCGGCGCCGATGGCGACACGATTTTCTTCTACGGCGATATCGACGACGAGAACGGCCATGGTGACGCCGGAAACGACACGTTCAACGTCGTTGACGGCGTGAACGACAACGATTCGATCTATGGTGGTGACTGTGTTGACAGCGTCTATTTCTACGGACGCGTGAACTACGTGATCAATCTTGGAACTGAAACGATTACCCCCATGTTTTCCTATACAGGGTCGGCCGATATTTCCGGGATTGAATACATATATGGCGGCGATGGCGCCGAGGAATTCTTTGGCAGCGACAGTGCAGACCATTTTTACGCTGGCATAGGCCAGGACGGGCTCTATGGCGGCGCGGGTTACGACTATCTCTATGGTGGATTTGGCTATGATTATCTGCGTGCGGGAGCCGATGGCGGCTATCTGGATGGCGGCGCGAGCAACGACACATTTCGTTCTTACGGCGCGATCGATCATGAAGACATGTATGGCGGTCGCGACGACGATACCTTCTGGGTCGAAGAGGGCATCAACGCGGAGGATGATTTCGATGGCGGCGATGGTGTCGATACATTCCGCTTCACCGGTTCGGCCCAGAACAATGCGGTAATCGCGGACCTGGACGCGGGCACCATCAACTACCGCTATGGGGGCTTTTCCCAGGACGTGGACCTGGTGGGGTTTGAAATCATCTATACCACTCCCGGAAATGACATCGTCATTGGAAACGCCAGCAACAACACCATCAGTAGCGGCGGCGGGGATGACATCCTGTATGGCGGCGATGGCGCCGATACGATTTATGGTGGCACGGGGAATGACACCATTTCTGGCGGCGCGGGTGCCGACAGGCTCTATGGTTACTCGCAGTACGGCAGCAGCGGCGGTATGGACATTCTCGATTACACCGGCTCGAATGCGGCTGTCACCATTTCACTGGCCACGGAGACGGCCAGCGGCGGCCATGCAACCGGCGACCGCATCGACGGTTTTTCAGGCGTGATAGGCTCTGCCTACAACGACCGGCTGATTGGTAACAATGCCGACAACCAGTTCCAGGGCGGCGCGGGAAACGACGTGTTCCTTGGCTACAACGGCGGAGACCGCCTTGAGGGGGGAACCGGGCGGGACGTCATCTACAGCGGCAATGGCAGCGACGTGATCGTCTATACGGACCTGGGCGACTCGACACTCCTGTTTGCGGGCAGGGACAGGATTCAGGATTTCCAGAACGGTGTGGACCGGTTTGACCTGTCCGCGATCGACGCGGATACGGCAACGGCGGGCGATCAGGCCTTCACCTATGTCGATGGTTCGTTCACGGGCGTGGCCGGCCAGTTGCGGTCATGGGAATCCGCGGGCCTCACATTCATTGAAGGGGATGTGAACGGTGACCGGATCGCGGATTTCCGTATCGAACTGCTGGGCACGGGCCTTGGCATCGATATGGGCGATTTCATATTCTGACGGCATCCGACGGTCTTGCGCGCGCTGCGCACTCTACGGCAAGAGTAGAGCTGGAAAGCCCTTGTTGAGAATCCGAATGAAGCATTTACTTTCGAGTTTGCCGGCATGAAAGGTGTGTTTGTCCACAAGCCGGACAGTCCGTATGACGATGTGACAGGCGAGCGATATCATTTCCCAAAGAACTATCTCGGGCGCGTCGAAGAGACCGTTGGCGACTTGATCGTCTATTACGAGAAGGGTGAGCGCAAAGGGGACAATCACTACACTGGCTGCGCACGCGTGAATTCGATCTCCACTGACACATCACGAGCCGGACATTTCTATGCCCATCTCGAAGACTACATCGATTTTGATAGACACGTTTACTACCGTGAGGATGGCGGGTTTGAGAAAAAGCTCGTCTTGCCGGACGGTTCGATCAACGGAGGCGTGGCAATCAACGCCGTCCGGCTGATCGGCGAGGATGAATTTGCACGGATCATCAAAGCTGGACTTTCCGAAGAGCCGGAATGGCCGGACCGATACGATCAGTCGGAGGTCGAGAAACCACTTTACGATCAACCCTCAACACCGGGCTTTTTCGACTATGGCGCGAATCAGCCCGAAATCATTGGTGCGCCAGCCAATCGCCCTGTAATCGAGCAATTGGTTACACGGAAATGGCGGGACCGGAAGTTCAAGCATCACGTCAGGCAGGCATATGACCGCACCTGCGCATTTACCGGGCTTCGTCTCATCAATGGAAAGGGCAGACCGGAAGTGGAGGCGGCTCACATACGCCCGGTCGAACATGGCGGGAATGACTGGGTCCGCAATGGGATTGCATTGTCGGGTACCGTCCACTGGATGTTCGATCGCGGACTATTGTCTCTCTCCGATGATTTCACCATTCTGACTTCCCGGCATCTGAACCACGATGTCGGGCACCTGCTCAGGCCGGACATGAAGGCGCTCGTGCCTGCCGACGACCGGCTTCAGCCTCACCCCCTCTACTTGAACTGGCATCGCGAAAACTGCTTCAAGGGATAGTCCCTCCCGCCACCCTCCTGTCAGCATCCCCTTCGCGCCTCCCCTCCCGCCCCTTCCCTTTCGGCGGGACTCTGCCCATATTGCCGCCATGGCCGGATCATCGAAAAAGACAGGCAAGCCCTCCGGGTTTGGTGAAGCCCCGCAGGCGCCCTTCGAGGGTGCGCCGCTGACCGGCGATATTGCCGGCTGGGCAGCGGAAATCGCACGTGAAGCGGAGCAAGGCGGAGCGCCGCGCAAGATTTCCGCCACTGACATAAGCCAGATTGAAAAGGAAGCCGAGGAAGCGGCGCTCCGCGAGGCGAAGCAGGCCCGCAAGGAGGAGATGCGCGAGATCCGTTCGAAGGCCGGCACGCACCGGGTGAAGGCGGCCGGCAAGGGCGCCAAGGCCCCGGCGGATGCCGCGCCGAAGGGCCGCAAGACCACCGAGAAGCGCACCGGCGGCGGCACGCTGATCGGCGGCACCAACGACCCGAAGGCGCGCGCGGCGGCCGGGCTGAATCCCGTCGCCGGCGTCGATGTCAGCCTTGAGGAAGCCACGGGCCTGTCCGCCGCGGGCGTGACCGCCACGGTTGAGGCGCTGTCGCGGCTCATCGAGACCGGCGACCCGAACCTGCGCGAAAAGGCCTGGGTGCCGCACCGTCCCGCCCGCCCGGAGAAATCCGAGGGCGGGATTCCGCTGCGCATGGTCACCGACTTCGCCCCCTCCGGCGACCAGCCGACCGCCATCGCCGACCTTGTCCAGGGCCTGGGCGGCTCTCCCTCCGTGGCAGGGCAAGCGAGTGAAGCGAGCGCCAGCCCGCGAACGGACGGCGGGCCGGATGGCCCGGCGGAACAACAGTTTGAACCAAGCAGGACGCAAGTCCTGCTGGGCGTCACCGGGTCGGGCAAGACCTTCACCATGGCCAAGGTGATCGAGGAGACGCAGCGCCCGGCGGTCATCCTTGCGCCCAACAAGACGCTGGCCGCCCAGCTTTACGGCGAGTTCAGGAAGTTCTTCCCCGACAACGCGGTGGAGTATTTCGTCTCCTATTACGATTACTACCAGC
>MDTD01147239.1_pt1 | contig 10456 bp, 7 predicted proteins | sample 811221 | NCBI WGS metagenome assembly MDTD01 (sample SAMN05326646, study PRJNA326480) | marine metagenome | isolation source: seawater | place: Pacific Ocean: South West | collected 2011
AAAAGCTTTTCATACCAATATCTAGCTTTGACGTTCACTTAGAAAATTTTCAAAACTTAGTAGTTGAGTTTAGAAAAAACAATGACGTTTCTCACTTGATAAATGTTATAAAAGACAGTTATTGGACTTCTGACTTACCTGTAAAAATATTTCAAGAAGATTATGATGCTTTAGTTTTAACAGATGATAGACAAAAAATTCTTTGGGTGAGTGATGGATTCAGAGAAATGACAGGTTATACTAAAAAATTTGCTGTTGGTAAAAAACCTGCTTTTTTACAAGGCAAAATGACTTCATTAAAAACAAAAAAAGAAATCAGGGAAGAATTAAAAAACAATCACATGTTTTCAGGTTCACTTTTAAACTATAAAAAAAGTGGAGAAGTTTATAATTGTAATATTAATATTCTACCAATTTATAATGAAAAAAAGAAGCTAGAGTATTTTTTAGCATTAGAAAAAGAAATTCCAATGGAAAATGATTTAAACTAGTTTGCTTAAGTTAATTCATTTTTGAGTTTCATCATTTATGAACAGAAGAACATTTATTGAAAAAAGTGTTAAAGCTAGTTCCTTAAGTTTTATTTCATTATCAGAATTACAACAATCAGTAAATCATAGAATTAAAGACCAGAATCTAAAAAAACATAAATTTGATGTAATCGTTTTAGGTGTAGGAAGTATGGGATCTTCATCATGTTTTCAGCTAGCTAAAAAAGGTTATAAAGTTTTAGGGATAGAACAATTTAATTTGCCCCATGACAAAGGTTCTCATTCTGGACAGAGTAGAATTATTCGTAAAGCATATTTTGAACACCCTGATTATGTTCCACTTTTAAAAAAAGCTTATAAAAATTGGGATATTTTACAAAACGAATCTGGACAAAAAATCTACCACAAAACAGGATTACTTTATTTTGGTAAAACAAATTCTGGTTTACTGAATAGTGTGATAAGTTCATCTGAATTATATGACATCCCTTTAAAAAAATTAAATCATACTGAAATTTTATCTGAATATAAGCAGTTTAATATCCCAGATAATTTCAAAGGTTTACTCGAATCCGACGCTGGTTTTTTAACTCCTGAAAGAGCCATATTAACTCATGTAGAGTTAGCACTAAAGAAAGGTGCAAGTATACACCTTAATGAGAAAGTAATTGATTGGATTCAAAAAGATGGAATAATAAAAGTTAAAACCAATAAAGAAAAATATTATTGCAAAAAATTAATAATAACAACAGGTGCATGGAGTAAAGAAGTGATTCCAAATTTAAAACCCAGAATTATAACTACACAACAACTTATATCTTGGGTTATTCCAAAAAAATGGGATGATTTTACTCTAGGAAAGTTTCCGTGTTGGACAATTGAAGATGAAGAAAGTAAAGGACTCTTTTATGGGTTCCCTATTCTTGAATCTGGTCAGTTTGGAGCACCAATAGGTTTAAAGATCGCTCATCACTATCCAGGGAAAGAAATAAATCCAAATAAAGTTCACAGAGAAATTGATAAAAATGAAGAAAAAGCTCTTACAACTTTTCTAAATAAGTTTATCCCTAATGGTTATTCAAAAACCCATGTTATGAAAACTTGTCTTTATTCTAATTCTCCAGATAGTGATTTTATTGTCGACTTTTTGGATGTTAATAAAAATATTATTATTGGATCAGGTTTTAGTGGTCACGGTTTTAAATTTTCTAGTGTAATAGGCGAAATTCTTTCTGATCTCGCAATAAACGGGAATACTTTATTACCTATAGATTTTTTAAGATTGGATAGATTTGAATCTTAAAGATTAAAATTAAAGTTCCATATTTATTAAAAAGAAGAATATTAATAATAAAAGAATAAAGCTAAATTCATTTTTTAGGATATTTCTGTTAGTATGTGCTGGAGAGGGTGTTTTTATTTTACCCTTTGTGCTAGCACGTATATTTAGGCCAACATTTTTAGATGTTTTTCAAATAGATAATTTCCAACTAGGAACTCTTTATTCTACATATGGAATTGTTGCTCTAATTTCATATTTATTTGGTGGAACATTAGCTGACAAATTTCAACCGAAAGTTTTAATGGGCTCTTCATTAATTATGACTTCATTAGGAGGTTTTTATTTGTCGTTTTTTCCTTCATTTGATTTGTTACAGTTTCTTTACGCTTTTTGGGGTTTTTCAACAACTTTTTTATTCTGGTCAGCAATGATTAAAGCAACAAGAAATTGGGGTGGAGATAACAAACAAGGAAAAGCATTTGGATTTCTTGAAGGAGGTAGGGGACTAGTTGCCGCATCGATTGGAGCTATTGGTATATTTATTTTTTCAACTCTCATACCAGCTGATATAGTTGAAATTTCTTTTATTGAAAAAAAGAGTGCTTTCCAATGGGTCATCATCTCTACTTCTATAATAATATTTTTTGTTGGTCTACTTGTTCTTATGTTTCTAGAAGAATTAAAACAAAGTGAGAAAGAAAATAGAGTTGATATTGTTGTAAATAATTCATTTAAAACCATTATTAAGGTATCTCGTTATCCAACAGTTTGGATGTTAATAATAATAGTATTATGTGCATATTGTGGATATAAAGTCACAGATATTCTATCATTATATGCAGCTGAAATCATGTTTTTTGATGAAGTAAATGCTGCTAGAGTAGGTTCTTTTCAAATGTATTTAAGGCCCATAGTTTGCATAATTATTGGTTACGCAGCAGATAAATCTTCAAATTCAAAATGGCTTTTAAGAGGTTTTATTACTTTATTTTTTGGTTCTATGTTTTTTGCATCTGGTATCATTAAGGCACCTCTAAGTTCTTTATTTATTTTTTCAGTAATAGTTACAGGTATTGCAACATATGGACTGAGAACACTTTATTTTGCAGCAGTTAAGGAGGGGAACATTCCTTATGTTTTTACAGGAACAGCTGTTGGAATAATATCCGTTATAGGTTATACACCAGATATATTTATGGGTCCTTTAATGGGATCATTGTTAGATAATAATCCAGGTATAATTGGTTATAGATTAGTATTTGGCTTATTAGCAATTTTTTCAATAATTGGATCAATAGCATCATTTAGATTCAAAAAACTAATTAAAAATTAACATATAAAATAAAAAATCATGAAACAACCGTTAGTTAAACCCTTAGATAAAAAATCGACAATAGAAGCAGAAACAATGGCTAATTTTTATGAAGAAACCCTTGGTTTTACGCCAAATAGCTTATTCACAATGATGCATCGTCCCCGAATTGCTAATGCTTTTGTTGAAATGAATCAAGCAGTTATGGAAAACAAGGGTTCTATAACAAGCTCAATGAAAAGGGAAATAGCATATTTATCAAGTATGACAACTGGTTGCAGGTATTGTGAGGCCCATGCAATCAGAGCTGCTGAAAGATATGGTTCTACTAATGAACGGATGCAAAATTTATGGGACTACAAAAGAAATCGCATATTTTCTGATTCTGACAGAGTAATGTTTGATTTTGTAATTGCCGCTTCACAAGTTCCAAATGGAGTTACAGACAAAATTGCGAATAAAGTGAGGGAATTTTTTAACGAAGGTGAAATAGTTGAAATACTCGGAGTTGTAGCTCTTTTTGGATATTTGAATAGGTGGAATGATAGTATGGGCACTGAACTTGAAAACCCAGCTAAAAATTCCGCAGATAAAATACTCAGCAGAAACGGATGGAATATTGGAAAGCACCAATATTGATTATATACTTAGTGATAGAAAATAAATAATAGTAGGAATAAATAGAAAGATTGCAATCAAATCAAATTCACTTGAAGAATTATTCAATGAATGCCAAAATGCAATTATTATTAACGGTATTTGAAAAGGGAGTCTAATTAATGCATCAATTTTATCTATCCCATATAAATTCTGAGCTGTTTCAGAGATATACAAATAGATATTTGCTGGGAATACAGCTATTAATAATAAAATCAATCCAAAAGCAGCATATTTTCTCGATTTACTTGGTATAATCAGAAAGCCTAATACAATTTCAAAAATACCCGATAAATAGACAATAAATTCTGGGAAAGGTAAATATGGAGGGACTATTACTAAAAAAAAATCCACATTTGTAAAATGCTTATATCCTACAATTATATAAAATAAGGCTATAATGTATATTGATAATATTTTGGTTCTTTTCAATAAACTTTTATAAAGCATTTCAGATTAGATAAATCTTTTAAATAAAAAAATTATTTGCAATCACACTTTATTGTTTTTTTTTCTATTGAACTATTTAGATTCAAAAAGCAATTATTTAAACATTTCAATGTTTCTCCCATCTCAATATTTTTTATTTCATAAGATAAATCCCTTGATATTTTATCATAAAAATTTTTAGACACCTCTATTATTAATTTAATTGCTCCAATATTATTTTTATTCTGAATAAAAAAACGCCAGTCATTAGAAGTCACATGTAATTTATTTGTAATTCTAACCTCATAATTTGAATAATATTTTTTTTTATCTATGATTTGATTTAAAAATAACATCTCTTTTTCTTCAAAATCTTTTGGTATAAAAACATCGTTAGCAATCTTCAATTTAATTTCCTCTTTTCTTGAAAAAGACTTTTTTTCTATGCAGCTAATACAAAAAAAGCAAAAAATTATTATTTTTTTATTCACAAAAATGCTTAAAATTTTATATGTCATTTATTCTAAAAGGATAATTTATGCTCATTATTTTAACATAATTAAAATAAATTTTTAATATAATATTCATAAAATATAAATCACAAAAAATCCTAAATATGTACCGATAGCATTTCCTAAGGTACCAACAAGAATTGAAGGAAGGATTAAGTCTTTTCGATCAAAAGTTTCAGCAAGGGCAATTGCTGATGCACTTCCACCAACATTTGCTTGACTAGCAATAGCTATCATATGCCAATCACGATAAAAAACTCCACCAAAAAGTATAATTATCACTCCATGAAATAATACAGCTAAACTTGTAAACAATAGAATTATTATACCAATATCTTGAAGTTGATATACAGCATCAAACTCACAATATGCTCCTATTACAGCTAAAAATAAGTATACCATATATAATCCTAAATTATGGCTCCCATTAAGTTTTTTTACAAATTTTGTTTGGGCTAATCCAATTCCAAAAGTTGAAAGAATTAAAATTGATGGTATTTGAGGGAAATAAAAGGCGATAAGCTCAGAAAAATAATGAGCTGTCATTCCAAAAAAAATAAGCCATGAGAGTGAAATTAAATTCATTTTCTCTTTATCAAAACCTTCATTTGGCAATAGATTTTTATTTAGTTTGATATTAGTTTTCCATAATTTTGAAAATAATACTGGAAACATCAGTGTAGCTAAAATCCATAATGCTGTTACAACATTGTCAACGGCAATTGTTCCAGCATAGAGGATACCATTTTTTTGAAAATCATATTCTATAGCTATAGCATTAAAGTTTACACTTCCACCAGTGTAAGTTCCAGTAAGCATACCAGCAATAATTTTTGCTTCTTCACCTAATATATTTTCTGGAGAAACTATTAACCATGAGGACATAATACCTACTGCTGTACCTAATGATCCAATTAAAAAGGTGAATATCATTGGAAGTCCAGCTTTTTTTATAGAATTTAAACTAGCATTTAATAGCAAATAGAAGATTGATATAGGAGCTATATATTCGAATATAATTGAATATAATTCAATGCTATTAGATGCTGAAGGGATAATTTTTAAATTAGCTACAATCGCAGTAAAAAAAATAATGAGTAATGCTGTACCTAAATATTTTCCAACTCTGGTCTTTGTGGCGTAGATGGAAATAATTATAATAATTGATAATATTATCAAAACATCAAAAGTGTCAGAAAATATTGGCATAGAACTTATTTGATAATTTAAGATACGAAAATTAAGGCCTTTTGGTTTTGCTAAAGTTTGTCAAAATTAATTTAAGGTACTTGATTGATCTTAATATATTTGTTAATATGAACAAACTATTCGCCATGCAAAAGCAATTACCAAAAATTTTCTTTTACATAATTTTTATTTTTTTCACTACCTATATTTATAGCCAATCTGATTTGCAGATAAAATTTGATGACTTAAACTACAGAAATGTTGGACCTACAAGAGGAGGAAGATCTACAACAGTTTGTGGTGTTGTAGAAGATACATTTACATTTTATATGGGCACCACAGGTGGTGGTCTTTGGAAGACTCTTGATGGAGGTTTGAATTGGAAAAATATTAGTGATGGATTTTTTAGGTCACCTTCAATTGGATCAATAGATGTATATCAATCTAATCCATCAATTCTTTTTGTAGGTACTGGCTCTGATGGCATAAGATCAAACGTAATTACTGGAAAAGGTATTTATAAATCATTAGATGCTGGAAAAAATTGGGAATTTTTGGGTCTTGAAAAAACAGGCCAAATAGGAGCTGTAAAAATACATCCTAAAAACCCAAATATTGTTTATGTCGCCGCAATAGGTCAGCCATTTAAATCCAATAAAGAGAGAGGAGTTTATAAAACAATAGATGGTGGTAAAACTTGGAAAAAAATCCTATTCATTTCTAATAAAATTGGGATTGTAGATATAGAGTTTTCTCCTGACAACCCAAATACTATATATGCTGCTTCATGGGAAGTAAACAGAAAACCATGGACAATAATTAGTGGATCAGAAAAAGGTGGAATATACAAGTCTATTGATGAAGGAAAAACGTGGGTTAAATTAGAAAAAGGACTTCCTAATGGGAAAATTGGAAAAATTGATTTGGCAGTATCAAAATCAGACCCAGGAAGACTTTATGCCCTTATTGAGGCAGATAACAGTCAAGGTGGTGTTTATGTTTCTTATGATAGAGGAAATGAATTTAAAGCAATGAGCCATAGAAAAGAATTAGTAAATAGGCCTTTTTATTATTGTAATATTTATGCACACCCCAATAATGCTGATATTATTTATTCAAACGCTAATAGATTCATGATCTCTAAAGATGCTGGAGAGACCTGGGAAATAAAAAGTACACCTCATGGGGATAACCATGACATTTGGATAAATCCTGAAAATGACAATATTTGGATTCAATCAAATGATGGTGGTGGAAATGTTACATTTAATTCAGGAAAAACGTGGACAACACAGTTCAACCAACCTACAGCAGAAATATATCAAGTTGAAGTTGATAATCAGTATCCATACTGGATTTATGGTGGACAACAAGATAATTATAGTACTGTATCAGTTCCTAGTTTGCCTCCATATCCAATTCAAGCAGGTCCTAATGCTTGGATTTTGTCAACAGGAGGATGTGAAACTGGACCTGCTGTTCCAAAACCAAGCAATTCCAACATAGTATATTCAAATTGTAAGGGTAGATTTAGTATATACAACAAACTTACTGGTCAAGAAAAAAATTATTTTGTAGGAGCTCAGAATATGTATGGGCATAATCCAAAGGATTTAAAATATCGCTTTCAGAGGGTGTCACCAATTCACATATCGCCTCATAATGAAGACATTATTTATCATGGATCTCAATTTCTTCACAAGACAATTGATGGGGGTATTAATTGGGAACAAATTTCTCCTGATTTAACCGAATTTGATAAATCAAAACAAGTAATATCAGGATCTCCAATTACAAGAGACATTACAGGAGAAGAATTTTATAGTACGATATATTCAATTAAAGAATCTTCTTTGGTAAAAGATCAGATTTGGGTAGGTTCCAATGATGGATTAATTCATTTAACTCTAAATGGTGGAAAAAACTGGAAAAATGTAACTCCAAAAAAATTATTAAAAGGTGGAAGAGTTGATTCCGTAGAACCCTCAATTCACGATCCCTCAACTGCTTATGTTTCAGTATTAAGATATCAGTTAGGAGATTGGTCTCCATATATTTATAAAACAACAAATTATGGAGATACCTGGGAATTAATCGTTCAGGGTATCCCAGATGATTTTCCTGTTAGGGTAGTTAGAGAAGATCCAATAAATAAAGACTTACTATTTGCAGGAACAGAATTTGGAATTTTTGTTACTATTGATGGAGGAAATTCATGGAAATCATTTCAGAAAAATTTACCGATAACACCTATTACAGATATAAAAATTCATAGAAATGATGTAGTTCTTTCAACTATGGGCAGGTCCTTTTGGATCCTTGACGATATAAATTATTTAAGATCTAAGCTTTCCTTTTCAAGTCCAAAAATTATAGAGCCATCCAAAGCAATTTTATATAGGTATAATATCCCTGAAATAGAGGTTAACGATTATTTATCTCCAGGTGTATTTATTGACTATTTTCTAGATAATAATTACAAAGAGATTAAATTATCAATTTTTAATGAAAAAGGAGACCTTATCAATTCATTCGAAAACAAAAAAGACATAGAGAAAATTGATGAAGTAACATATGACATGCAATCTAGCCAATTTTCAACGATTAATTCATCCAAATTGACTATTAAAAAGGGATTGAATCGATTTAGATGGGATTTGAGACACCAAGGAATTAAAGGAAAGGATAAAAATAAAAATATTAAAGGTCCACTAATTAAACCTGGAAATTATCAAATACAATTATCTCTTGATAATGAAGTTTTTTTAAAAAACAATCTTGAAGTGTATAAAAATCCTAATTCAGATATTTTAAATTCAAAATTGGTAGAATTAGAAAAATTTCAATTAAAATTAATTAAGAAAATAAAAGAGGCAATTCAATTTGCAGATAAACTTGTAATATTATCAAATGACAAAAAAATAAGTAGAAAAAAATCTGAATCATTGAATGAAATAATAAAAGATCTTGTTACTGTGGATGGCCCTTACATGCAACCTATGTTAATTGATCAATTGAAATATTTATACAATATGGTATCAAGGGCTGACCAAATACTTGGTAAAGACGCTTATAATAGATTTGATGAATTAATTAATCAATTTGAGAAATTAAAAAAAATTGAGAAAATTATTTAATTCAAAATTACTCTTCAACTTAATGTAAATATTTATAAATACTTGGTTGATTCATTATAAAGAAGATTCAATCGAATTAAATAATTAGAAAGTTCATCTTTTAACTCATTATAAACTTTGATTGATCCTTTTGTAAGAATTCCGTCACCACTTTCCACACTTTTTCTAAGATAAGCTAATCTGTTATTAACTTTAATTGGAAAGTTTAGAGGATCTTGTCCACTTTGATTTTTTGTTTGATAAATACTAGACTCAATTTTTTCCAACCTATAGATTAATGATTTTATTTTTTTTGATTTAGCTAGACTACTTTTACTAGAGATTTTGTTTAGTTGATCTTTAATACTTCTAATTTTCATAACACTTTTATTTGCTAAATCAGTTTGCCTCATTATATCCATTGCAAAATCAAATTGTTTTCTGATTATTTCATCTGAAATTTCAATCCTTGGATCTTTTTTGACTTCAATTGAAGTTTTGAAACGCTGATCATCTATGGTTAGTTCAATTACATAAACACCTGGAGGTGCTATTGGCCCTAAAGAGGGTTTAGCAGACCATATAATCATTCCTTCAAACTCTGAAGCACCTGGATATCTTAAATTCCAAGTGTAGTTGTTTAATCCTTTTTTCATTAAAGGATTTTTATTTTTAGGCCCAAACCAAGATGAACCTTCTTCATCAGAATCTTCATTAAGAACACCATCTTTTTCAAGGACTACTCTATTTTGGTCATCAATAATTTTAATAGATAATTTGTTCGGTATCTCAGGCAAAAAATATTTTATTTCTGCATTTTGTACTCTCCTAGTTGCACTGTATGACTTATATAAGAAAGGTTTTTCTGAATTAACATCTGACATCTCTCTTATGGGTGAAATGTCATCAAGAATATAAATTGATCTACCGTGAGTACCTACAACAAGATCTTTTTCCGTAACAATTAAATCGGAAATTTGAGTATCAGGAAGGTTTAGACTTAGTGATTCCCAATTCTCACCATCATCATATGAAACCCAAACGTGATGTTCGCCACCAGCATAAAGAATACCTGGCTTAATAATATCTTCTCTAATAACATGTAAAAAGTCATCAGATCTTATGCCCTTAACAATTTTTTTCCAAGATTTTCCATAGTTATTTGTTTTCCACAAATAAGGTTTTCTGTCATCCATTTGATATCTTTTACCTGCAACATAAATTGTACCTGGATTATGAATTGATTCTTCAATAATACTTACTCGAGTATCCTTAGGCATATCTGGTGGTGTAATGTTAGTCCATGTTTTTCCATGATTTCTTGTTATATGCACTAGCCCATCATCTGAACCAGCCCAAATAGTATTTTCATCATGATTTGAAGGGACTAATGCAAAAACTGTCGCATAAATTTCAGGACCATTCATGTCATTTGTAATAATTCCTCCAGTTTTTCCAAGAGTTTTAGG
>MDTD01193356.1_pt1 | contig 10456 bp, 8 predicted proteins | sample 811221 | NCBI WGS metagenome assembly MDTD01 (sample SAMN05326646, study PRJNA326480) | marine metagenome | isolation source: seawater | place: Pacific Ocean: South West | collected 2011
ACCTCAATAATTGCGTCAGATAAATTAGATACTAATTCGTATTATTTTTTTTTAAAGCACTTTGCATTTGTAATAGTTGGAGTTTTTATAATATTAATATTTTCATTTTTAAATCAAGAATTTATCGTAAGGATGTCGGTGATACTATTTTTTTTTGCATTCGCTGCTTTAATTTTAGTACCTTTAGTTGGAGTTGAGGTCAAAGGATCTAAAAGATGGTTAGAATTAGGTGCACTTCCAAGATTCCAACCTAGTGAAACATTAAAACCTTTTTTCGTAATTGTTATCTCGTTAATAATATCTTTGGACAAAAAAAACCTATATTTTAAGTATTTGTTAAGCACTATAATTTTATTTCCTACAATCATATTGCTTTTATCCCAACCTGATCTTGGACAAACACTACTAATTATTAGTGTTTGGTTGGCAATTATTTTTGTATCAGGAATAAATTTACTATTATTTAGTTTTTCTTTGATTTTATTAACTTCTTTAACTTTATTTTTGGTTTTTTTTGTTCCTAAATTTGAGTATATAAAAATTAGACTATTATCGTTTTTTGATATCTCCACTGGTAATAATTATCAGGCTGATAAAGCTAGTGACGCGATTTCAAGTGGTGGTTTTTTTGGAAAAGGTATTGGTGAAGGTACTTTAAATTCTAGAATACCTGAGGCTCATACAGATTATATAATATCGGTTATAGCAGAAGAGTTTGGTGTAATAATTGTTACATGTGTTATTTTACTTTATTTAATTTTCTCATACAGAGTAATAAAAAAAATTAATTCTACCAGTAATAATAATTTTAAACTTATTTTAATTGGTTGTGTTACTATAATATTAGTTCAAACATTTATTCATGTTGGTGTAAATATTAGAATTCTCCCTACAACAGGAATGACAATGCCTTTTCTTAGTTATGGAGGTTCATCAATAATAGGCACATCTATTGTGAGTGGAATTATTTTGAATTTAACAAAAAGAAAATTAAGTTAATATGAAAAATATTTTAGTTGTAACTGGGGGAACGGGTGGTCATGTAGTTCCTTCAATTGCTTTATTAGAACATTTAAATAAAAATTTTTCAGTTGAAATAGTGACCGACTATAGAGGAAGCAAATATATAGACAAGAATGAATACAGTTACCAACTAATTGATGTACCAAATTTATTTTCAAAATTTTATTTGCTCCCATTAAACATAATAAAATATTTAATAAATATATTTAAATCTTTAGACTTTATAAAAAAAAAGAGAATAGATGCTATAATTAGTACTGGTGGTTATATGACTTTTCCATTTTGTGTTGCAGCTTTTTTTTTAAAAAAAAAAATTATTTTATTTGAACCAAACAGTGTTTTAGGAAGATCAAATAAATTTGCGCTAAAATTTTCAGATATAATTATTTGCTATGATAATAATTTGAAAAATTTTCCAAATAAATATAATTTTAAAAAAAAAATTATTAAACCAATATTAAAAAAAGAATTCTATGAAATAAAAAGAAATAAAAAAAGTTTTAAAGGTATTAAAAAGCTCCTTATAATGGGTGGTAGTCAAGGCGCCACTTTTTTTGACAATAAAATTACAGACTTAATTATTAGTATTTCAAAAAAAAAAGATCTTCAGGTTATTCAACAAATTTCAAAAAAAAATTTGGAAGATAAATTGCAAAAAAAATATGAAAATATAAAATTAAAGTATAAATTTTTTGAATTTACCAATAAAAGTAATGACCTTTATGAGGATGTAGACTTAGCTATCACAAGGGGTGGCGCCAGTACATTAAGTGAACTCTCTTTTTTAAATATCCCTTTTTTAGTCATTCCTTTACCCTCTGCTAGAGATAATCATCAATTTCACAATTCAAATTATTACTATCAAAAAAAATGTTGTTGGTTAATTGAACAAAAAAATTATGATTTAGACTTTATGTTAGAATTAATTTTAAAAATTTTAGATAATCATGAAATTTATCGTGAGAAGATAAGTAATTTGGAAAAAATCAGTGAAAAAAATACTTGGAATAATATAAACAATCGTATTATAGAAATCATTAATGAAAATTAATCTTGGCAAGACTGAACTAATCCACTTTGTGGGAATTGGTGGCATTGGAATGAGTGGTTTAGCTCTGATTATGGATAGTCTTGGCTTTAAAATTCAAGGTAGCGATATATTAGATAATAAATATCTTAATAATTTAAGAAAAAGAAAAATTCCAATATTTTTAAATCATAATAGGAAAAATATTGAGAATTGTACTGTATTAGTAATTTCATCAGCTATAAAAAAGTCTAACCCAGAATATAAACATGCTAAGAAACTGAATTTGCCAATTTACAAAAGAGGAGAATTACTTGGTCACATAGTATCATTAATGAAAAATATTGTAGTCACTGGTTCTCACGGGAAAACTACGACTACGTCAATATTATCAAATATTTTTAATCATGCTAAGCTTGATCCAACCATAATTAATGGTGGTGTACTAAACTCGATAGGAAGTTCTGCAAAATTAGGGAAAAGTGATTGGGGATTGATAGAGTCAGACGAATCTGATGGGAGCTTTTTAAGAATTCCTTTTAATTATTCAATAATAACCAACATAGATAATGAGCATTTAGATTTCTATAAAAATATTAATAACTTAAAAAGAAAATTTATTGATTTCATAAATAAAACACCTTCATTTGGAAAATCATTTGTTTGTTTAGACGATAAAAACATAAAAGATATTTTACCTAAACTAACAAATAAAAATTATTATACATATGGATTAAATAAAAATTCAAATTTCTTTATATTCAATATAAATCAAAACAAAAGTTATAGTAGCTTTGATGTAAAAATCAAAATACCCGGAAAACAGAGAATTATAAAACAATTAGTAATTCCATTACTTGGATTGCACAATATTAAAAATGCAACATCAGCCTTGGCGGTTGCTTTTTCAATAGGAGTTCCAAATAAAATTATTAAATTAGGGCTTAAAAATTTTAAAGGTGTTCAAAGAAGATTTAATTTTTTGTACAAAATAAACCAAATACCCTTTTTTGATGATTACGCACATCATCCAACTGAGATTTCCACATTACTAGATGGTGTTAAAGAAGTTTATAAAAAAGAGGAAATAATATGTATTTTTCAACCACATAGAATATCAAGAGTTAAAAGTTTAAAAAAAGAATTTTCTAAATGTTTTAAAAAAGCAGACACAATTTTACTTTGTCCAATTTATAAAGCAGGAGAAAATATAAAATTAGGCTTCTCATATCATTCTTTTGCAAAACTGTTAGCAAAGAAATCAAATGTTGATTTAATTATGCTTAAAGATGAAAAAGACCTAAAAAAAGCTATAAAAAATTTAGCTTTTGGTAATAAGATCTTTATATCAATGGGCGCAGGCTCTATTTCTAACTGGTTAAGAAGTCTAAAATAGAAATGAATTTAGAGGATATTAAAGAATTTAAAAATAAATATAAATCTGACATTTTTTTTGACTTCGATTTAAAAAAATTAAATTGGTTTAATATTGGTGGTAAATCAAAAGTTTTTTTTAAACCAAAAAATTTAAAAGAATTGAAAGATTTTTTAATATTATATTCTAATAGAAGTAAAATATTTATTTTAGGCCTTGGCTCAAATGTTTTATTTAGTGATAAAATATATAATGGGGTAGTTATTAAATTAAGTAATAATTTTTCATCTGTTTCAAAACTAAAAAATGATATAATTATTGCTGGATCATCCTGCTCACAAAAAAAAGTTTCTTTATTTGCAATGGAAAATAATATATGCGGATTTGAATTTATGTATTGTATACCCGGGTCAATAGGTGGAGGAATTAAAATGAATTCAGGTTGTTTTGGTACTGAATTTAAAGATAAAATAATTTCAATTCAATGTTTGGACACTAATGGTAATATTAAAATTATACCATCTAATAAAATTAAATTTAGTTATAGAAATACTGAGCTACCTGAAAATTTAATATTTCTTAGTGCTACATTTAAAGGAAGCATATCTGAAAAAGACAAAATTAAATTTAAGATGGAAGATTTATACAAAAAAAAAAATAATTCTCAACCTTCAAAAATTAAAACTGGTGGAAGTACTTTTAAAAATCCTATAGATCAAACAAATAAAAAAGCTTGGGAATTAATAAAGGAGTCAGTCCCATCAAATACAAATTTTGGTGACGCGAGTATATCACCCAAACATTACAACTTTTTTGTAAATAACAATAAGGCTACATTCGAAGAAATGAATTCTTTAATAAAATATGTAAAAAAAAATGTTAAAGATAAAACAGGAATTAAAATCAATCTAGAAATTAAAATCATCGAATAGTGAAACGTATATTAATCTTAGCAGGAGGATACTCTAATGAAAGGGAGATAAGTTTAAAAACTGCAAAAAGTGTTTATTCAGAACTTAATAAAATAAAAAAATATAAAATAAAAATAATTGATCCAGATGGATCATTTATTAAAAACTTGAGAAAATTTAAACCCAACGTAGTTTTAAATTTACTACATGGTAGGTATGGCGAGGATGGTTATATTCAAACTATCCTCGAGTCTGAACGTGTGAAATATACTCATTCTGGTGTATTGTCATCATCTTTGGCAATTGATAAAGAAATCTCAAAAAAAATTTACATAAAAAATAAAATTAATACTCCTAAATATTTTAAATATTCATTTAGAAAAAAAATAAATCACAAAATTTTTTTACAAAAAATAAAAAAAACTGGATTTCCTGTTGTTATAAAACCGTTAAATGAGGGGTCTAGTGTGAATGTTTTCATATGTAATAGACAAAACATATTTAAAAAACTTGATAAATTAAGAGATTATGGAGAAATATTGATTGAAAAATATATACCTGGTAGGGAGATACAAGTTGCAATTTTATTGGGAAAAGTTCTTGGAGCAATTGAATTAAAGCCTAAAAGAGAATTTTATGACTACGAAGCAAAGTATAATCCAAAAGCTAAAACTGATCATTTAATTCCAGTCAATATTACTAAAAAACAATATAATGAAGTGACCAAAATAGCATTAAACGCCCATAAACTTTTAAAATGCAGAGGAGTAACAAGATCTGACTTTAGGTTCCATAACAATAAATTTTATTTACTAGAAACAAATACTCAGCCTGGAATGACTTCATTATCTTTAGTTCCCGAAATAGCAAATTTTAATAACATTACTTTCAAAAATTTGATAGAAAAAATTTTGAGAGATGCCTCAATTAATAAATAAAAAAAAAATATATTTTTATGTATTTTTATTTTTAATATTATCACCTGTTTCAAATCTCAATTTTTTAAAAAATATTAATCAAAAATTTCTTATTAAAAATATTAATATAGATGTAGATACAATAAATATTAATAACATGATTTTATCTAAGACTGAGTTTTTAATTGATAAAAATATATTTTTTATTAACAGGCAATTTCTTTACAAAAAATTAAAAAGCCTAAATTTTCTGGAAAATATTAAAATTAAGAAAAAATATCCTTCAACAATTAACATAAGTGCAAAAAAAACTGATCTAATTGCTATTACTTATTTAGATCAAAAAAAATATTTTGTTGGATCCAATGGCTTTTTCATTCCCTTCAAGTATTTTTCGCACAAAGACAAATTACCAATTATTTTTGGAAAATTTAAAACCTCTGAATTTCTTTCTCTAAAAGAAAAAATTGTGAAACAAGATATAAATTATGAAAAAATCATTAAATTTTTTTACCACAAAAATGATAGATGGGATTTATATTTTAAAGATAATACGGTGATAAAATTACCTGAAAAAAAAATTGACGAAGCTTTGAAAATATTCAAAAAATTTTCGCTCGCTAATAAAATTAATCATAATACTATTATCGATTTAAGAATTTCAAATAGATTAATCTTGACAAATAATGAGTGATAATTTTTATAACATTGTTGATTTTGGATCTTCAAAAATAAGATTTGCAGTTTTCGATAACAATCTTGATGAAAAATTTTTAAATACTCAAGATGTTTATTTTAAAGATGGATACCCTGATCATTTTGATGTTTTATTAAAAAATATAAAAAAAGCTGAAAAAAAAAATTCTTTTCATATCAAAGATATAATATTAATTTTAGATTCTTCAAATTTATTAACAATTGAGATTTCATTCAATAAAAATTTAGATGAAAAAACTAATTTAAATAAAATTTATGAATCTTTAATTCTAGAACTTAATCAGTTGATTGCTGCATATTACAATAATAAACAAATAGCACATATAATTATGGATAACTGTATTGCTGATAACATAACTTACGAAGAATTACCTATGCACGAAGTAAAAATTAATAATTTAAAAGTGGATTTTAAAGTTATTTGTTTTTCAAAAAAATTAATTACTAGTATAAAAAATAATTTTATTAAAAATAATTTAAATGTAATTAATATTTTTTGTACTAGTTATTTAAAATCAAAACAATATTCAAAAAAATTAAGTAGAAATAAAATTGCTTTTTTAGAAATTGGTTGGGAGCGAACAACATTTATCCTGTTTGAAAAAAAAAAATTTAAATTTATTCAAACAATACCAGTGGGTAGCTTCCACATAACAAAAGATATCTCTAAAGTTTTTAAAATAAGTATTAATGATGCTGAAAAGATAAAAAAATCATTTAATAAATCAGATACAGAGTTTTCATATGATAAAAATATTTTAGAAAATTCTGGTATAATAAATGACATCATTAGCAAAAATATATCAGTGGATATTCTAAAAAAAGTTATTCTTTATAGAATTCAAGAAATTATTGATCTTGTATTTAAGAAAATTGATCAAGAACGTTATAAATATATTATTAATGAAACTGAGCTATTTTTAATTGGAGAAGGATCAATATTATTTAATGAAAATTCTTTCCACTTAAGTGATAAATTTGATTTCAAATCTGTTAACTTTTATTCCGAGTCGGATAGTCAAATTTGCAATATTGGACTATTAAATCATTTAGACAATCAAGATATCCCAAAAATAATTACCAAAAAACAAGGATTATTTGAAAAATTTTTTAACTATTTCAGTAAATAACTGTATTTTCTTGTAATATTTCTTGAGTATTTTGTAGATGCAAGTTTTTATATACATGCTGTGTGTCTATACTTACTCAAAAATCAATATCACAGAAAATATCATTTAATGGAATAGGAATACATACTGGAAAAAGTGTTAACTTAAATATTCTGCCAGCTGCACCTAATTCAGGTATTGTTTTTAAAAGAATTGATTTAGAAACAAATAATATAGTTTACCCGAATTACTCTAATGTTACTGATACAACCCTTTGCACAACTATTTCTAATGAATATGGGGTGAAAATTTCAACTATAGAACATCTTATGGGCGCGCTTTATGGAGTAGGTATTGATAATGCCTTTATTGAAATTGATTCACAAGAAGTTCCAATATTAGATGGTTCAGCTAAATTATTTATTGACAAAATTAATGAAGTTGGACTTACATTCAGTGATCAGCCTATAAAAATTATCAAAATAAATAAAAATATTAAATTGATAGATGGATCTAAATTTATATCAATTGATAAATCCAACGTTAGTGGCGACATAGAATTTGAGATAAAATATGAAAACAATTTAATAGGCACCATGAAAAATAAAGTAAATATTTTTGAAGATGAATTAAGTCAAATATATAATTCAAGAACATTCTGTTTGTACGAAGATATAGAAAAATTGAAAAAATTAAATCTAGGCAAAGGTGGAAGTTTAGAAAATGCAATTGTTATTAAAGACGAGCAAGTATTGAATAAGACAGGATTAAGAAATAAATTAGAATTTGTTAATCATAAAATTCTTGATTGTATGGGAGACTTATTTTTGTCAGGGTATAAAATTATAGGTAGTATCAAATGTTCGCAAGGCGGCCATAATTTAACTAATCAATTGCTAAAAAAAATATTTAGTAATCAAACAAATTATTCTTTAATTGAGATAAAAGGAAAACATCTACCACATTCATTTGCAAATTATCATAACTTAAAATCTATAGCTTAAAAGTTACAATTTTTAATTTAATCTGCTAAAACTAGTAAATGATTTTAAGATTTAATCTAATTTATTTATTTATTTGTTTTTTGCTAATTTCATGTGCCAAAAAAGCAGAAAATATCTCTGAACTTAAAGAAACAAATTTAGAGACTCAAATGATAGAAGTATACAAACAAGGTATGGAAGAATTCGAAAAGGGTGATGTTATATATGCTGGTAAAAAATTTAGTGAAGCTGAGTTATTATTCCCGCAATCAATTTGGGCACCAAGAGCAGTTTTAATGTCAGCATATGGCTATTTTACTCAAGGATATTACAATGATGCAATAAATGATTTAGAAAGATTTCTAGTAAAGTATAAAAATCATCCTCAAACAGATTATGCTTATTATTTATTAGCGTTATGTCATTACGACCAAATAATTGATGAAAAAAAAGATATGAGAGAAATAATTCAAGCAAAAAAATATTTTAATTTAATAATAAAAAATTATCCCGAAACTGATTATGCTCAAGATTCAAAGTATAAATTGCAGTATATTACAGAAATTATGGCATCCAAAGAAATGTATCTAGCAAGATATTATATTCAGAGAGAAAAATGGATACCTGCTATTAAGAGATTTCAAAAAGTTGTTAATGAATATGATACAACAATATTTATTGAAGAAGCATTGCATAGATTAGTCGAATTAAATTATAAAATAGGGTTACTAGATGAAGCTGAGAAATACGCTTTACTATTAGGATATAATTACCAATCAAGTAAATGGTATGAAGAGAGCTATAAATTAATAAATAAAAATTATGAGATTAAAAAAGTAAGTAGCAAAGATGAAAAAGAAACTATTTTAAAAAAATTTAAAAAGCTTTTTAAGTAATTAGTTTAATTCAATGAATAAGTCGGAAATAAAAAAAAATTATAATTTTAAGATTAAAAAGCTTATTAAACATAATAAATTGTATTATGATAAAAGCAGTCCAATTATTACAGATGCTCAATACGATAATTTAAAAAAAGAAATTCTTGAATTAGAAAAAAAATTTAATTACTTAAAAAATAAGAATTCACCAACAAACAATATTGGTTTTGAACCCTCAAAAACTTTTGAAAAATATGAACATAAAATTCCAATGCTATCTTTATCAAATGCATTTAACAAAGAAGATCTACAAAATTTTGAAAAAAAAATTTTTAATTTTTTAAATAAAGAAATTAAACTTGAATATAGTGTTGAACCTAAAATCGATGGTATTTCCGCCTCTTTAACTTATAAAAATAAAAAACTTAAATATGGAGTTTCTAGAGGTGACGGAAAAACTGGTGAGATTATTACTGAAAATTTAAAAACTATTAAAGACATTCCATTAGAGATAAATGACAATGACTTTCCAAATGAAATCGAGATCAGAGGAGAGGTCTTTATAAAAAAAAAAGATTTTTTAAAAATTAAAGATAATTTTGCTAATCCAAGAAACGCAGCATCAGGCTCTTTAAGACAAAAAAATCCAAAACAAACAGCTAAAATTCCACTCAATTTTATTGCATATACCTTTGGTTATACTGAAAATTTTAACTACAAATTTCAATCTGATTTTTTAGGCAATTTAAAAAAATGGGGTTTTAAAACTAATAAAGACAATAAAGTTTTAACAAACATTGAGGAGTTATTAAATTTTCATGAAAAATTTGAAAAAAAAAGATTTGACTTAGATTACGACTTAGATGGATTAGTATATAAAGTAAATGATTTTAGTTTACAAAATAGGCTTGGATTTACATCTAGCTCTCCAAGATGGGCAATTGCTCATAAATTTTCTGCCGATAGTTCATATACAAAAGTTATTAATATTGAAATTCAGGTTGGACGCACAGGAGCATTGACGCCAGTTGCAAAAGTTGAACCAATAAATATTGGCGGAGTAGTGGTTTCAAATGCAACACTTCATAATGAAGAAGAAATTAAAAGAAAGGATATTAGAGTAGGAGATGTTGTAAAAATTGAGAGAGCAGGAGACGTAATACCACATGTTATTGAAGTTGATTTAAACAAAAGAGAGAAAAATTTACAAATTTTTACATTCCCAAAAAAGTGTCCATCTTGCGGTTCTAATACAACTAAAGAATTTAGTAGAACAACCAAAAAATATGATGCTGTTAGAAGATGTACAAATGATGGATATGGATGTCAAAGAATTGCAATTGAAAAAATAAAGCATTTTATATCTAAAGAAGCTTTAAACATAGATGGTTTTGGTAAAAAAGTTGTTGAGAATTTTTGGGCAATTAACTTAATAAAAAAACCTCAAGATATATTTAATTTAAATTATGAAAAAATAAAAGATTTAGATGGATGGGGAGAATTATCTGTAGAAAAT
>MDTD01071656.1_pt1 | contig 10455 bp, 9 predicted proteins | sample 811221 | NCBI WGS metagenome assembly MDTD01 (sample SAMN05326646, study PRJNA326480) | marine metagenome | isolation source: seawater | place: Pacific Ocean: South West | collected 2011
CAAGTCTCTGAAATTGAAATTAAGGTTGAGCCACGTTCAAAGCTCTCATTTTCCGAATAGTAAATCTTATCAATAGTACCATTTACCTGACTTATGATGTTGGTTTGAATCTTCATTGATTCGACAACCATAAGTATTTGACCAACTTCAACCCTCTTGTTCAATTCAGATAATATTGAAACTACTGTCCCTGGCATTTCTGCTTTAATGTTCTTGTCTGGCTCGTAATTATTTCGTGTTACAGATAAACTTTTAGCAAATTCCAGGTATTTATGTTGGTTATTAATTTTTATATGTAAAAAATTTCCAAAAACAAGGTAATCGCACGTTAATCTCTTATTATTAATAACAGCTTCAATGGTTGATTCTTTAAAAGAAAATGATTCAATTTTTATCAATTCTTTATTGGATACGCTTAATAAAATGTGAGGGTATATTTGTGCGATTTGAATAATAATTTTCCCTTCTTTTCGGTTATTTAAAATCACTGGCCTTACATGATTTTGCCAACCAAAGATTTCTTGGCGCATTTTAGGGGAAGAAAGCGCGCGTTCTTTTTTTAAGGAGACCAGCGTGGCAATAGCGATTTCATTTTCTGTTAATTCTTCAAACTGACTTAGTATGTTGTTTAAATTTTGTTTGATATAGTTGGTAGTGATGACCTCATCGCCATGAAAACTTTTTAAATCTATTATAGCTAAAAGAGCATTTACATTTGTTTCGCATCCCAATACCGTAAGATCCGAAAGTCCATTTTTAAGTTTCATAATTGCTTCTTTTCTATTTTGGCCATGGGCAATGATTTTTCCAATCATGGAATCAAAATCTGAGGATATTCTGTGGCCATCCTCAATTCCAAAATCAAGTCTTATGTCTGATTCCGTTGGAAGTTTAAGAAAATCGATTTTCCCAGTTCGAGGTCTGAAATCATCTTCTACTGCTTCGCAACAAACTCTAGCTTGAATTGCATGCCCTTTAACGGTAATGTCTTTCTGTTCAAAGTCGAAGCTTTTTGTATAAGCTATGGAAATTTGTTTTTCAATTAAATCGATTGAGCAAATTTTTTCTGTTATTCCATGTTCAACTTGAATTCTAGTGTTCATTTCAAGGAAATAATGCATATCTGAATTATTTGCTGGGACCAAGAATTCAACGGTTCCTGCATTTAAGTACTTCATCGAGCTTGCAAGCTTCTCAGCATCATCACGCATTCCTTTTTTTTGAGTATCTGTTAGTTGCTGTGCTGGTGCTTCCTCTATTATTTTTTGATATCTCCTTTGTATGCTACATTCTCTCTCATAGAAATGACGAACGTTCCCTTTTCCGTCACCAATAATTTGAACTTCAATGTGCCTAGGACTTGATATATATTCTTCAGCGAATATAACGCTTGACCCAAAATTACGCTCTTTTTCTTTAGTTAAATCTGTTATCGCTTGGTCAAGATGGCCGGGTTCATTTATTATTCTGATTCCTCTTCCTCCGCCTGCACCAGATAATTTAAGCATTATTGGGAAATTTAAATCTTTACAGTTTGATATAAACGTTTTTATATCCCCATCAAGCACTGCGCCGTTAAGAGTGTTCACCCCGATTGATTTGGCGTATTGAAGTGCCTCTACTTTATCTCCCATGAGCGCCACACTATCGGACCTTGGTCCAATATAAGCTATACCATGTTGTTCTAATAGTTTTGGGAATGAGGGGTCCTCAGATAAAAAACCATAGCCAGGATGCACCGCTTCAATTTGGTTGCTTTTTAGGATTGTAACTATCTGATCCATATCTAAGTAAGCTGAAGTCGGATTTGGTCCTAAGATCTCATGAGCATAATCAGCTTGTTTAGTATGAGGAGTTGAATAATCTTTATTGTGAAAAACTATATGGGTCTCGATCCCCATTTGTTTTGCAGTTTTTATTACGCGACAAGCAATCTCCCCCCTGTTTGCAATCAATATACTTTTAAACATTTCGATTTACCTTGATTTTAGCAGGTTAATTTTCGATATATGTCAGCAACTTTGTAAGGTAACTTTTTGACATCATCAATTACTGTGTAGTTTATCTTGCCATACATCCGTGGCAAGTATTCTTGTGCTTCATTATCTATTGTTACACAAAAAGGATTAATTCCTAATTGTTTAAGTTCTAATAAAGCCTTACGAGTGTCTTCAATTCCGTAAGTGCCTTTGTATCCACCGTAATCCTCAGGCCTGCCGTCAGATAGAGTAACCAGTAGTTTGGTTTTTGCGTTAGTGTTTTGTAATTTACGTCCTAGATGTCTGATAGCAACTCCCATTCTGGTGTATGCTTTTGGCCTAATACCACTGATTCGACTTTTTACATGACGATCGTATGGTTCATCGAATTCCTTTATTCGATAGACTTCACATTTTTTATTGGTTCTTCCAGAAAAACCGTATATTGCATATCTGTCACCCAATAAAGTTAGAGCTTCACATAGTAATACGAGGGATTCTCTTTCGGCATCATTGACCCAGCCAAGTGTTGAGCCACTCATGTCGACCATAAACATGACAGCTATGTTACGTTCCTTGGTTTGATATCTAGAGTATAAATGTTCACTTATTTCGTTTCCCATTAGAAGATCGGGTATAGTGTCAATAATAGCGTTATAATCTAAATGATCCCCATCTACTTGTTTTTTTTGGATAGAGTTTTCAGCGATTATGGCTTCAAACGTTTTCTTTATAGATTTCAAGTTAGCACGATATTTTTCGACAGTATTTTGGATGAAGCCATCGTCACCTTCAACGATATCTACTTCATTAAGTTGACAAAAAAATTTTTTATAAGTCTGACTTGTGCAATCCCATTCGTCGTAGAAGAATGTTTTTGATTTCTGTTCCGAATCTTTCTCATTTTCATTTAAAGTTTGATTTGATAATTGGTCTACGTACCGGCCATTTGAATTTGGTTTTAAATAATCATCTGGCAGGTAACCTAAGTCTTTTATTATCGCGCCTATGGTGTCAGATAGATTCTGACTAATTTTTAGTCTCTCGCCATTAACAGAAAGTTCATACTGAGGCCTCTCGTTAGTTTGATCATTCTCTACTTTATCAATTTCCATTTGCTGTTTTTGACTATCGCCTTGTTCTTGATGACCAAGGTTTTCATCTAAAAATTTTTGTAATGATGCGCGGAAATCTTCTTTCTGAGCTTCTGTTTTTGACTCCATTATTTCGCGGAGCTCTTGAATTTGAAATTCGTGTTGAAATATCTCTAGTATCGGCAAGGGATCGTTTATTAGTTTGTCTGTTAGTGATAGAGATGTGAATGAGGTGCTTTGCTTAGACGACAAAATTTTACTTTTATCTTTCCAGAGATTCCAGATATCAATATTTTCTTGTTCTCTTGATCTAAAAGATAATTGTTGTGCCCATAGTCCGGGTAAGTCTCGTTTTATACAGTAGTCTAATCTGAGGCATTCGAGACGGTAGAAGATTTTTAGAAATTGACTCATAGACTCACCCCTGTTCTCGATTTCAAGTAAAACTTTTTTATTCCAAGTGCCATAGAAATTCTGAGCCCAAAGATGGGAAATGATTATCTGAAATAATTTTCTGTTAGCTTCTTTCGATTGTTTGAATGAAAGTGATTCAGGTAAGTAAATTGTTTGTGAATCAGTATAAATATACTGGTCAGTTTCTAATTTATAATTATCCCCTCCAAGACCTTTAAGATAATATGTGAGGAACGTTGATATTTCGCTAAAATTACATACATTATTCTGGTCGCCGTATTTTTGATTTTCGATGCTAATACCTCTATTAACTTAATTATTAAATTTAAAAAATTGTTCTACTTAACTCGTCTAGCGCTCCAAGCATTTCAGAATCATCAGTCAATGGCAAAGCGACCGCAGTATTTGTTGCTGTGTAAGGAGAAATCCCTCCGTCAATAAGTTTTGCAGCGTTTACCAGCAGCCTAGTACTTGCTCCTTCCTCAAGTCCCACCTCTTTAAGGTTTCGTGTCATGTTTCCGAATTTTATTAATTTTTCTCCTAGCTGTTTTTTAATTTTACTTTCGGTCATTAAAATCTTCAATTCTAACTCTTGGGTAGGATAGTCAAATTCTATTGCTACGAACCGTTGGCGTGTACTCTGTTTTAAATCTTTAAGAATTGATTGATAACCAGGGTTATATGATATCACTAGGGAGAACCCAATTGGTGCTGATAAAAATTCTCCTAGTTTTTCAATTGGTAGAATTCTTCTGTCGTCGCAAAGGGGATGTATGACTACAGTTGTATCTTTTCTCGCTTCTACGATTTCATCAAGGTAGCAAATATTTCCGTTCCTTACGGCTTCTGTGAGAGGGCCGTCAATCCATTCTGTTTGGCCTCCTTTTACCAAATATCTTCCAATCAAGTCAGAGGAGGTGAGGTCGTCGTGGCAGGCTACAGTAATCAATCTTTGGCGAAGTTTCCAAGCCATATACTCTACGAATCTTGTTTTTCCACATCCCGTTGGGCCTTTGAGAAGAATAGGCAATTTATTTTTATATGCGGAGGCAAAGACCGGTATTTCATCCCCTACTGGCTCATAGTAAGGCTCTTTGTTAGACGTCTTTATTTTTTTCTCCTTTGATGCCATTAACATATCTCCCTATCATATTTTTTATTGGGCCATCCAGCCTCCATCAACCGGTAAGGTAATACCAGTGATATAGCTTGATTCTTCAGACAATAACCAAGCAACTGCATTCCCAACTTCCTCCGGCTTAGCAATTCGTTTCATTGGGATACTTTTGAAAAGTTGTTCCCTAATTTTTTCACTTGCGCCTGCCACTCTTGTTAACATTGGGCTTTCGGTAAAGCCTGGGCAAACTGCATTCACCCTGATATTTTTAGCTGCTAATTCTAGAGCTAAGGTTTTTGTCAAACCAATTACCCCATGCTTTGCGCTATTGTATCCCACTGCTCCAGGAATCGCGACTAAGCCCGCTATTGAAGCAGTGTTAACAATACTGCATGGTTTATCTTGTCTACCCATGACCGATATTTCTGCTTGAATGCAATTAAAAACCCCGGTGAGGTTGATTTGTAAGACTCTAGACCAATCCTCTATTTTGTAGTCAGATGCCTTAGCGGTTGGGCCTTCTATTCCAGCATTATTGAATGCACCGTCAATAGCACCATGTTTATCATATATTTTTTCAATGCAGTTAGTTATGCTTTTAGAGTTGCTTACATCGAGATGGCAAAATTCAATTTTTAAGCCTGTAGACGAAAGCTGTTCTGTGAAAACTCGCCCGTCTTTTTCATTAATATCTCCTATAACTACTCTTGCATCATGTTCGCATAGAATTTGGGAGGTTGCTTTGCCAATTCCGGTACTGCCACCCGCAATGAAAATTACTTTATCTTTAAATGACATCATAATAAAAAACCTCCTTTAAATTTAGTGATATTCTGGCATTATGGTGTTTTCATAAACAAGCACTTCGTCTGTTTAAAATAGCATGTGGGACAGAGAATAGTTAGTCAAAAAACAGATACAAATAATAGCGAGGTAAAAATAGAAATGACCATAAAAAAATTTAATCCAAGTACTGTAGTGAAACCTTTTAACAATGCTTATCATCACTGCGTGATAATTCCAGCAAATGCAGAAACTTTATTTATTTCTGGTCAATTGGGGCTCAATTTAGATGGCTCATTACCAGATGATCCGCAATTAGAGGCAGATAAAGCTTGGGAGAATGTAATTGCGTGTGTTAAGGAAGCTGGAATGGGAGCCGAGGATATTGTGAAAATTACCGCTTTTCTTACAGACGAAGGGGATTATCCATATTTTGCAAACAGTCGCTCAAAATTTTTAGGTGACGCCAGACCAGCATCAACAGCAATCTTAGTAAAAGCTTTGGTGAAAAAAGAATGGCGATTTGAAATAGAAGCGGTTGCGGCTAAAAGCTCGTGATAATTGCAAATTATTGTCATTTAGACAGGATATTCTAATATAAGTGGCAGTAACACTATAGTTTATAGTAATCTAGACATAAAATGGATGAGGAAAGTCACTTGAAAACTTTGAGTAACTGGAGGATTTTACGATGGAGGTAGGACTTTTTTATTTACCGTCAGTGGGGCGTAAGAAAGATATTGAGGCTGGTATGGCAGGGAAACGTACCGATTTGTATCAGGAGATGCTTGCTGAGATTACTGAACAATTGCAGTATGCAGATGAGCACGGATATTACGGTTGTGGCACAACGGAGCATCATTTCCATGTAGAGGGCGAGGAGGTCTCCACTAATCCAGTTTTACTCAATGTTTACTTCGGAAGTAAAACAAAAAATATGAAATTTGGCCAACTTGGAAATGTGTTACCGTCGCGCAACCCAATAAACCTGGCAGAAGATATAGCTATGATGTCCCAGATGAATAAAGGAAGAGCATTCGCCGGATTTGCTAGGGGATACCAGCCGCGGTGGGTTAATGTGATCGGGCAAAAAGCTGGATTGAGTCAACCAGCCGAGGGCGAAGACTATGAAATCTTGAAAAGGGAACTTTTCGAGGAGCATTTTGAGATAATTATGAAAGCTTGGAATAATGATGTTTTTGAACATAAAGGCAAGCATTGGAATATTCCGACAGATAATATCAACTGGATTGCGAAGGACGTTGCTCATAAATATGGAAAGGGTTGTGATGAAGAGGGTGTAATCAGGCAAGTCGGTATTGCGCCTGGTTTATATGAAAACAAGATGCTAGATATGTTTATGCCCTTTGCAACCTCTGAGCGCTCAATAAAATGGGCTATGGAGCGAGGAGTAGTGCCCATTACTATCATTACCCACCCAGAAATTTGCGTGCCTCATTTTCGGGCAGGTCAAGAGGCCGCAGCAGCTGCAGGCCGAGACTTAGCTTTTGGCGGTGGTATGGCAATAACTCGTGAGATTATCGTAGCAGATACGGATCAAGAAGCTGAAGCACTTGCCAGAGAAGCTGGGTCATTCATTTGGAATAATTTCTTTGTTCCTTTTGGCTTCGGGGCTGCGATAGCTGATCCCGGTCAAGGTCCTTGGGACAAGCCAGCAACATTTGAGTCCTTATCTGAAGCCGGCCTGTGTATCCATGGGAGTCCTTCAACGGTATGTAAAAAGTTGGAGAAAGAACTTAAGACCTATCCGGTAGATTATTTTTGGCATTTTATTTATAACCACATGCCCCACAAGCCATTAATGAAAAGTCTTGAACTTCTCACTGAAAAAGTTTGGCCTGAGTTTACTGATAAGATAAAACCTTCAAACCTTAAAAGAGTGGAGAGTGCATCTGCAGGATAAAACCGACCTTTGTTTAAAATGAGAAAGTTAAAAACGGCATTTTAATGAAGAACGCTATATACGCTCCTAACTTTGGTGATTATGGTTGCCTTGATAAATTGGTAAAGCTAGCAGTGCTTGCGGAAAAATCGGGTTTTGATGGATTCTTTCTTTGGGATCATATTAACATTACCGGAAGCGACGCTCTGAATACTGTTGACCCAACGGTCGCACTGGCGGCGATAGCTTCAGCCACTAAATCTATTTTAATTGGTCCTGTCGTTACTCCGCTAGCAAGACGACGGCCTTGGAAATTTTCCCGGGAATTAGTGTCATTAGATCATTTGAGCAAGGGAAGGGTCGTGCTTGGGGCTGGTTTAGGCGAACCACCAGAATTTGAGTTTACTGCTTTTGGAGAAGACTCTTCGGCAAAGGTGCGAGCCAAAAAAGTTGATGAAAGTCTGACAATAATAGACCAATTATCGACAGGTAAAGTAGTTAAGTTCAAAGGAGAATATTATACGATTGATAGTGTAAAATTTAATCCTAATGCTTATCAAGATCCTCGATTTCCGATTTGGATTGCTGGCACGTTACCGGCAACCGCAGGTCTTAAACGATCGCTAAATTGGGACGGAATTTTTCCAGTATCGAGGCCTCCGGATGATGCTACTGGTACAGGTTGGAGTCATTGGTTGCCTTCTTTTGAAGAGTTTCGCGATGTCGTAAAATTTGGACAAGAGCACCTCGATGATGAACGGTTATCTCAGTTTGATTTTGTGGCGAGTGTGATTCTCGGACAAAATGAAATAAAGGGGACACCGGTTGTGGATTTTAAAAATATCGGTGCGACTTGGTTACTTCACTGGGTTGATGAATCGATTGTTGATTTTGATTCGGCGATTAGATTTATTGAATCTGGAAATACTTTCGTATAGATAAGGCTTATGGCTCACGAAATTTTGCTAGTGGAAGACCATAGAGATATCGCAGAAATGGTTGCTGCACACCTTGAACGGGACGACTTTGTTATAGATTATGCGGATAACGGAAATTTAGGCTTTAACCTGGGCAAAGAAAATTCTTACGATGCTATCGTTCTTGATGTCATGTTGCCGGGAATAGATGGATTGACAGTTTGCAAAAAACTTAGAATTGAAAATGGTGTAAGATGCCCTATATTGATGCTTACTGCCCGCGATACTTTAGAAGATAAGCTTATGGGTTTTGACGTTGGGGCAGATGATTACTTGCTCAAGCCTTTTGATTTGGAAGAGCTGTCCGCTAGATTAAAAGCTTTAATAAGGCGAGCCCAAGCTAAAAGCGTTAATCAAAAATTACAGGTTTCTGATCTAGTTCTAGATCAAAACATCCAAAAAGTCTTCAGAAATGGAAAAGAACTAGTGCTTACTCCAATCGGCCGAAAAATTCTTTCGATTTTGATGATCGAGTCTCCTGGAGTTGTCCATAAAAAGGCAATTGAAAAATTCATTTGGAGTGACTCTCCGCCAGATAGTGACGCCTTAAGAAGTCATATTTATGCTTTGAGAAAATCCGTTGATAAGCCTTTTGGAAGCCCATTGATTCATACTGTTCCCAGCATTGGTTGGAGACTTCAAGCCGTCGATGAAGACAGAAAAGCCTCTCAATAAGAGTTTACTGCGTGCATTTCTGTTGCAACTCACAATCATCAGTGTAGTAGCGGTTGGGGGCGTCTACATTGCGGAATTCGCCATAAGAGAGGTACTGATAGTTTCTGCTTTAAAAAGAGAAGCTGAGTATTTCTGGTCAAGAGATTCAATAGAGCGGGAAACACCCCCACCAAACACTAACACTTTAATTGGATACTTATTTGACAAAGACAGTAGGGAGGTTCCCGCTGAATTTGCAGGGCTTTCTCCGGGAATTCATGACTTTATTTCACCCGTAAATCGAGGAGTCGTTCATGTAAGCGAAAATAATGATGCACGGCTTTATTTGGTTTTTGACGCGGACAATGTTGGAGAACTTGCGACCTATTTTGGTATAATTCCTCTCGCGATTCTGTTGGTTTTCTTGTATAGCTCTGCTTGGGGAACTTATGTACTAATACATAGGGCTGTTTCGCCGGTTATTCTCTTGGCCCGTACAGTTAAAAATATAGACCTAGACAGACCCCAGATAGACGCTTTTCTCGAAAAATTTAAATTTCGTCGACTTAATCTTGAAACACTTCAATTAGCTGGCGCGATCGATGATTTGTTAAAAAAAGTTGATACATCGATCGAAAGAGAACGTACTTTTACGAGGGAGGCAAGTCACGAATTGCGAACACCTCTTACCGTAATGCGTATTGCGGTTTCATCACTCAAAAAACGAAGACCGCTAGACAAGAACGTTGAGTCTATTGTCGAAAAGATTGAAAGAGCGACTACAGACATGGAAGAACTTACCGAAGTACTCCTACTCTTGGCTAGGGATTATGACGGTGCTTTGATAAAAGAAAAGGTGATAATAAACGATATAGTCAAGCAAGAGATATCTAATTGCTCACTTATCTATGGAGAGAAACCTTTAGAATATAACTTGAAAGAACAAGCCATACTAGTTACTAATAACTCTCCTAAACTTGTTTCTATAATATTTGGAAATATTATTCGAAACGCTTTTGTATATACCGACTCGGGCAATGTTGTTGTTAATGTGGATGCGAACAGTGTATCTGTAGCTGATAGTGGAATCGGAATGACCAAAGAACAATTATTTCAAGTTATGCATGAGAACTCATTACCTTCATTCGCAAGGGGCAATGGAATAGGTCTAAATCTAGTTAAAAGAATCATAGATAGATTTGGATGGCATCTCGAATTAAAAAGTGAATTACAAAAAGGCACTACTGTTAAAATTAGAATTGATCAATAGATAATTGTCGTAAACGGAGCATTTACGAGATGAATTGGATTATTTTTAGTGACGAATTGGGTAATAATTTAGGCTTGATAATATCTACTTTAATTTTTGGGTTCGGTGTTGCTTTTATACTATTAATGGTGTCGTAACCAATGACTATTAGAATTGTAAACGCGCTCGGAAAACTTGATTTATTTAGCTTTTTTGAGATCTTACCAATAATTATCAACACACCTGTCTTTAATTAAAAAGAATAGAAGAGCTTAAAAAGCAATA
>MDTD01089660.1_pt1 | contig 10455 bp, 12 predicted proteins | sample 811221 | NCBI WGS metagenome assembly MDTD01 (sample SAMN05326646, study PRJNA326480) | marine metagenome | isolation source: seawater | place: Pacific Ocean: South West | collected 2011
ATTGCCCTCCTTCTTTAAGCTTGCTCACTATTATGTCTTTAGTAGCCTCAGACGAATTACTAGTTCCTTTACAAACAGAGTTCTTTGCCTTGGAAGGAATTACACAGTTAGTAAAAACAATAGATAGAATAAAAGAAAACCTAAATCCAACACTTTCTATAAGAGGAATACTTTTAACTATGTTTGATAAAAGAAATAAACTTTCATCAGAAGTTGATAGAGAAGCAAGAAATTACTTCAAAGACAAAGTTTATAAAACAGTCATTCAAAGAAATGTAAGATTGTCAGAGGCACCTTCACATGGGTTACCTTGTGTTATTTATGATAAAAGTTGTGTTGGGAGCAAATCATACTTCAAATTAGCTGAAGAATTTAAAAATAAAATAGCGAGTGTGGCATGAGTGGAAAAAAAAAAGGGTTAGGTAGAGGTCTTTCTGCACTGTTTGGTGATGAAAAACCTAAAGATAACCCACAAAAACTCAAGCAATCTAACACAGTTTCAATTAGTGATTTGAGACGAAATCCCTATCAACCAAGACAGTATTTTAGCGAAGAAAAGCTTGAAGAATTGGCTAATTCTATAAAGAAAAATGGCATAATCCAACCAATAGCGGTTCGACCAAATAAAATTGAGAATGGAAAATATGAGATCGTTGCAGGTGAAAGAAGATGGATTGCTGCCCAAAGAGCTGGACTTCATGAAATCCCGGTTACAATTTTAGATTTAAGTGACGTTGAGTCTTTGGAAGTAGCTATAGTTGAAAATATTCAAAGAGATGATCTTAATCCTATAGAAGAAGCACGTGGCTATAAAAGACTAAACGAAGAATTTAAATATGATCATGAAAGTATTTCTAAATTAATGTCTAAAAGCAGGAGCCATATTAGTAACACGTTAAGATTATTAACATTACCAAAAGATGTTGTTGCAATGTTAGAAGAAGGGACATTAACATCTGGCCAAGCGAGACCATTAATTGGAATATCTAATGCTTCTTCAATTGCTGAAGAGATTGTAGCTAAAAATTATAGCGCCAGAAAAGTAGAATATCTAACAAGAAATCAAAAAGGAAATATTAATGTAAAACGAATAGACGCCAATATATTAAAAACTCAAGAAAGAATTGAAAAAATACTTGGACTTAAAGTCAATATTTTGAACAAAAAAAATAATTCAGGTAAAATTGTAATTGAATATAAAGATCTTGAACAATTTGATTTTATTTCTGATTTGCTTACTAAGCATTAGCTAAATTACATATATCAACGATCAGTTTTTTAATTAGAACACTTCCATCCACATGTGAGTCAGATTTTATTCTCAGCTCAACTCTTTGAGATTCATTTAAAATCTTTCTTATTTTTTTTTTATTCCATTTTTTTGATTGTGTTAAAAAAGCAGGTTTATCTTTCCAGAAAATTGGCGGTTTAATACTGTTTAAAGCTATTTCAAAATTATCTTGTTTATTTTTTTCTTGTATCTCAGCAAGTTTGATTAATCTTTGATTTATTAAGCTTAAATATAGAGAATTTTTTTCTACCTCTAAAACTGTGTCACTGATTAGTTCGTTAGTTTTAAGCTTGTTTCCATTTAACGCTTCGTCTTTGAGATTGTTGAAGTTATCATTTACTGTAATATTTAATAATAATTCAAGCTTTTCTTTTTCAATAATCTTGTTCGTAAAAAAACTAGTAATCTTATCGATTTCATTATTTAGTTTGGATCTATCTAATTTACAATTTTCAACTATTATATTTAAAATTTGTTGCGACATACCAGTGTAGCCTTTTAACTTTTCCTGAATTATTTTTCGTATAGTTAAATCATTATCTAGATAACAGGCTACGATATCTAACTTGTTAGACCTTTCAAAATAATTCCTTAGTTTAGATTTTTTTTCTAATATTTCAGAAAATATAAAAATTTTTTGTGTATCTAAATCTTTCTCAATTTCTTTAATAACTTCTAAAAGTTTATCAGATGCCTGATCTATAAAGAAAATCTTTTTAGCTTCAAAAAGACTTTCATTTAAAATTTCTGAAAAAAAAATACTTTTGTTAGCAAGTATCTCTTCTTGAGAAATTTTTTTTATAAATATTTTATTATTTGCTTTCTTAATTTGATCTTTAAAATCATTTTTCATCCCTAGGTTTTCACCATAAAAGAGAATAATATTATTTTTAAAAGCGTTTATATTTTGTTCTATTATATAACTTTTATAAATCATCAATTCTTTCAGAGAGTTTAAAAATTATCTCATCTGATAAGTCGTTTGTTAAAATATCTATCAATTTTTTTTCATTGTTGATAGTTTGAGAATACTGATCACTCACAATATATTCACCTTTTTTTACAATAATTAATTGGCTATTTTTAGTGAAATCTTTATTTTTAATTTCGACAATTACATTGATTGAAATTTCATATTTAGTTACCTCATTTTTAATATTTTTCTCTTTAATTCCTTTTAATTTTTGAATGTCCAATTCTATGGTCAAAGGTTCTTTACTTTGGTCTTTAATAGAATTTAAAAGATTTTTCTTAATTAGATAGCTGATTCTTTTGTCTCCATTAGTCTTTACATTTGAAATATAATAGTTTTTTAACTCTGATTGTTTCACTACTTTAAAGCCACATGCGCTTAGCAGAAGAAATATAATAATTATATTTAGTTTTTTTGTCATAATTTATTTAATTATGTAATTAATTATTTTATTATTTACAAATATAGTTTTAATAATTTTTTTATCTTCAAGGTATTTCTTCGCCTTTGATCCACTAATAACTATCTTATTAATTGTCTCCTCTTTGGAGTCTTTTTTGATTTTAATTATATCTCTTGTTTTGCCGTTAATTTGAATAGCAAAACTTATTTCCTCTAAAAAACTTTTTTCTATCTTGGGCCATTCATTTATACTTTTACATTTTAATAAATTTAAACATTCATGAGCCAAATGAGGTGCAAAAGGTATCATTAACTTATTAATTTTAATTATATATTCTTTAAGAGTATTGTTGCTCAAATCTTTTTTCATGAAACTAGTAATATGGTTATAAATTTCATAAAAAGCAGCTATAGAAACATTAAATCTGAAGTCATTTATCGAATTATTTATTTTATTAATATAATTATTAATGATTGAAATAAATTCTTTCTCGTTTTTTTGATTTATTTTCTTTTCTTGTCTATTGTTTATTGAGTAATTTAAATCCCAAAATTTTTGTAGAAACTTGTTTGATGAAACAACTCCGCTATCGGACCATTGAACATCTTTTTCAGGCGGACTGTCAGACAATATGAACCATCTTACGGCATCAGCACCATAATCCTTAATCATAGTTTCAGGATCAATCGTATTTTTTTTAGATTTAGACATTGACTCTGGTGGAAAAACTGTGACTTTTGATTTATCAGATTTTTTTACAACAGTTTTAGAATCTAACTTAATTATTTCATTAGGATAAAGCCAATTGCCATGATTATCTTTATAAGACTCATGACAGACCATACCTTGTGTGAAAAGATTTTTAAAAGGTTCTGAAATTTCAATTTTATTATTAAATTTATTTAAGCCTTTTGTGAAAAAACGAGAATATAACAAGTGAAGTATGGCATGTTCAATTCCACCAATATATTGATCAACAGGCATCCAATAATTAATTTTTTCCTCATCAAAGGGAGACCTTTGATGATTTGGTGAACAAAATCTCAAAAAATACCACGATGAGTCAACAAATGTGTCAAGCGTGTCTGTTTCTCTAATTGCCTTGTTACCGGTAGCTTTGTGAGTCGTATACTTCCATTTTGGATGAGATTCTAATGGATTACCTTGAGAATTTAAGTCTATATCATCAGGTAATTCTACGGGTAATTCATTTTTCTCAACAGGAACAACACTACCGTCTTCAAGATATATCATTGGTATTGGACATCCCCAATATCGTTGTCTAGAAACCCCCCAATCTTTTAATCGATATAGAGTTTTTCTCACTCCGATTTTTTTTCTTTCGATTTCGCCAATTATTTTTTCTTTAGCTGAAGGTACATCTAAACTGTTCAAAAAATCTGAGTTAATCAATTTTCCACTACCAGTATACGCTTCTTCAAGCTCTCCTATGTTACTATCATCAACAACTTTTATTATTTCTAGATTATATTTTTTAGCAAAATCAAAATCACGCTGATCATGTGCAGGGCATCCAAATATCGCCCCAGTTCCGTAATCCATTAATACAAAATTTGCAAAATAAATTGGAATTTTCTTATCTAGAAAAGGATGTTTTACAAAAAGCCCAGTATCAAAACCTATTTTTTCTGCATGCGCTAGAGCTTCTTCGGTGGTTCCAGTTTTGTTACACTCTTTCCTAAACTCATTGAAGTTTTTATCACTTTGAAAATTTTTACTTAATGCATGATCGACAGACAAAGCTATAAAACTTGCACCAAAAATTGTGTCTGGTCTAGTCGTAAAAATTTTAACCAATTCCTTTTTATTGTCTATTTGAAAGTCAATTTCACATCCAAATGATTTTCCAATCCAATTTTTTTGCATGAGTTTAACCTTTTCAGGCCAACCTTCTAACTTTTCTAAATCTTTTAAAAGCTCATCGGAAAATTTAGTTATATTTAAGAACCACTGTGATAATTTTTTTCTTTCTACTATCGCGTTAGATCTCCAACCTTTGCCATCAATTACTTGCTCATTAGCTAAAACAGTCTTTTCAACAGGATCCCAGTTAACATATGTTTCTTTTCTTGAGACCAAACCCTGATTAAAAAAGTCAATGAATATCTCTTGTTGATGTTTGTAATAATCTTTATCACAAGTAGAGAATTCTAGATCCCAATCAATTGATAAACCAAGCATTTTTAGTTGTGATTTCATATTATTAATATTTTGATTGGTCCAATCCTTAGGATGTAAGTTGTTTTGTTTCGAAGCATTTTCTGCTGGTAAACCAAAAGCATCCCAACCCATTGGATGTAAAACATTGTAGCCGTTTAAATATTTATAGCGAGCTATCACATCTCCAATTGTGTAGTTTCTAACATGCCCCATATGAATTTTTCCTGAAGGATAAGGAAACATTTCTAGACAATAGAATTTATTACCTTTTTCTCTATATAATTTTTTTTTTGAAAATTCTTTTTGCCACTTTTTTTCAATTACTTGAAAATTATATCTCTCCATCGCTGTTATTTTTTCTTTTTATTTTCTTTTCCAAAAACTGCTGCTTTTTTTAAAATAACAGATAGTAACTCATTTTTAATCTTGTTGTTTGATGATAGAGACGTTGTACATTCAAGATTTTTTGTGCAGCTTTTTTTGTGAACAATTATTTTCAATGAGTCACTTCTAATCTCATTTGACATAAACCTTACTGTAATCTTAATTGCTTCTCCGCTACTTTGTTCTGAATACCAATCTGTGATTACTACTCCACCAGAATAATCAACAGTGCTTAAAGGTAAAAAATCTAATGTTTCTAGAGTTGCCCTCCATAAAGGATTGGAAGTACTAAATTCGTAATTGGTTCCACCTCTAGAGCCTAATATTGATCCAATAGATGCACCTCTACCTTCTTCTATATTTTTTCTTCTTTTATCCTCTGCACTTATTGGCCTATTAGGATCCATATTTTTGTTATTACAACTTGTGAGCAGAATTAGTGAAGTAGTAATTAATATGATCAAAATTTTGATGTTTTTCATAAAAAAAAGGTAATAATTAAGTAATATATTAGTTTAGACTAAAATCATTAAAATCATTGAATTAATGCTTTTTTTAATGAAATTATAGTGACATTTATGCAACATAATGAGAAATTAAGCTCAAAAAAACGCTTAAATGGTGAAAAAAAGTAAGACTAATGTAATTTTCATACAAATTGTAATTACAATTTATTTAAAACAAACAAAGGAAACACAATGAAAAAAATATCTAAATTATTAGTAGGTATCTTATTTTCTGCATTAGTTATCGCTCCATCTTACGCAGGTGAGATGACAGTAACTGGTGGTGCTACAGCTACATACTCTATCGGAGGTGATAGTTCTGGCTCTGGAAAAACACTAGGTATCTCTAACGAGTTAGACTTTACAGCTAGCGGTGAGTTAGACAATGGTTACACTTGGAAATACCAAGTGCAATTGGATAACGCTGCAGCTAATAACGATGACACTAGATTAGAAATTGGAACTGACATGGGTGCTATTGGTTTATACATTACAGAAGGTGGAATGTCTAAAGAATTGCACGGTGTAGGTGCTATGGGACCTGGTTTTGATTACCACTCTCCAGCAACTTTCCAAACTGGTTATGATGTCGATGGTTATGGAAATATCCAATACCATTCACCAGCTGATGCTCTTCCATTCGGTGCACAAATCAAAATTGGTTATGTGCCAGATATGAATGACACAGCTCAAATGTCAGCAAAAGATGCTAACAGTAATCCAGCATCACACTCAACTGGAAGAAACTTAACGCAAGTTAACGTTACAGCTTCACCAATTGATGGTTTATCAATACAAGCAGATGCTGCACAAACTTCTAATGAAACTGGCGTAGCTGTTTCTACAGAAGAAGGTGTATCTGCAAACGTAGGTGCTAAATATACATTTGGTCCAGTGACAATTGGTTATGTAGAAGGTGGATACCAACCAGCAGTAGAGTCTGGTGAGATCACTTACTATGAAAACAATTTCATGGGTATTCAATTTGATGTAAACGACGCAGTATCTGTGTCTTACAACGTAGATGAATCTAACAAAAACGCAAGAGCAACTGTTGCAACAGGTGCATCTGCTGGAACAAAAACTGAAGTAGAAATGGAACAAAAATCTATTCAGTTAGCGTACACAACAGGTGGTGCTACAATTGGTGTAGCTCAAGCTGAAGTTAGCAATTCTGACTACACAGAAGGTAAAGACGAAAACCAAACTATAATTTCATTAGCGATTGCTTTCTAATATAAGCAGTAGTTAAAAAATTTAAAAAAGCCGGTTAATTATATTAGCCGGCTTTTTTTTTACCTCAGATAAAATTGCAAATCCCTCACAGAAAACATTTTTTAAATAGTTAAGATTTTTTTTCTTAATCCCTCCTAATGGGATCAGTTTTTTTAAAATTCTGGAGTAGTTATTAAATTTTATAATACCTAAATGCGGGGCTTCTTTATTATAATCTACAGTAAAAAGTTTTGACAATAAAATAAATGAACATCCTTGCTTTTTCTTTAACACAATTTCTTTAAAATTGTGAGCTGAGCCAATTATTTGAAAATTTAATTTTCTATAATTTAAAATATCAAGTCTTTTATTAAAAGATGACAAGTAAATGCCATCAGAATTTAGAGTAATTGAAAGCGGGATATTATTTGCTACGTAAAACTTTACGCCTTTTAATTTGCATTTTCGCCTAAATTTAAGAAGATCTTCTAATTTATCAGTTTTTTTATTATTTCTATAAATTATTAGAAATTTATTCCTTATTTTTATGTTTTTAAAATCTATATCTTTGATACTTTCTATTAATAAAAAATATTTATTTTTTTTAGTAAACATATGAACACAATAATTGAAAGATTTGAAAAAATAAAATCTAAAATAACTTCATTAGGATCAAGTAAGCCAATCAATATTATAGCTGTAAGCAAAACCTTTTCCTTAGATTACATAAAACCTTTAATAGATCATGGTCATTTGCATTTTGGTGAAAATAAAGTTCAAGAAGCTAAAGTGAAATGGTTAGAGACGAAAAAAGAAAATCGAAATTTGAAACTTCATATGGTCGGTAAACTACAAACAAACAAGGCTAAAGATGCAGTAAAGCTTTTTGATTATATTCATTCGGTAGATAGTCCCAAACTTGCCGATGCTCTTGCAAAACATCAAAAAAGTTTAAATAAAAATTTAAATTATTTCATACAAGTAAATATTGGTAAGGAAATTCAAAAATCAGGTATACCGATTGGAGAGCTAGATGCATTTTATAGTTATTGTGTAAATGAAATAAATCTCAATATTTTAGGCTTAATGGTAATTCCTCCTATAGACCAAAATGTAGACAATTATTTTAAAACAACTAATACTTTAAATAAATCCTTAGCTCTGGAAAATTTAAGTATGGGCATGTCCGCAGATTATATAGCTGCTATAAAATATGGGTCAAATTTTGTAAGAATTGGAAGCTCTATATTCGGCTCACGATCTTAACCTTAGTACTTTTTTTTATTTTTCCTAAAATTTTGAGAAGATGTATTTTTTTTAATCCGACACAACCTTCAGTTTTTTTATAGTTTTTTTTTGAAATATGAATAAAAATTGCACTCCCTTTATTTTTAATAATAGGATTCATATTATAATTTAATACTAAAATTATATCGTAGATATTATTCTTTCTATATAACTTTTCATAACTAAAGTTGGAAGGCAATTGAACAATTTTATTATATGCTTTGGATCGAGGATCATTGCACCATCCCATATTTTTTTTAATGTTAATTTTTTTGATTTTAGACATAATTTTTTTTATTCTATCTTTTCTATATAAAACAAACTTAATCTTATACAGTCCTCTTGGCGTAATTAGATCGCCCTCTTTTTTTTTATAACCAATTCCCCTTTTACCTATAGAGCATTTTGCTTTATAGTTCTTATAAGTTAAATAATTTTTGTTTATAATAATATGCATAAATTAAATGTATTAATCTTAGGTCCTGCCTCCTTCATATCTACATTAGATGAATTAAAACCTTTTTTAAAGTTTAATGCTTTATCTGAAAATATAAATGAAAATTATAATATTATTTTGTTTCATATTGATGCTCTAAAACATGAAAAACAAAAGGAACTTATTGAGAATAATAATAATATAAAAATATGCGCTGGAGAAAAAGGTAGTACATTGAAAAAATATGATGAATATTTAAATTTACCAGCAACATTAAAAGAAATTAATCTTATAGTAGAGAACTCAGCCGTAAAAAAAAAATTTAATAAAAACTCTTCAATAGAAATTAAAGATTATTTTCTAAACAAAAATGAAAAAAAACTTTCGAAATCAGAAAAATTTATTATTCTCACAGAAAAAGAAATTCAATTACTTGAATTATTTTTAAATACAAAAAAACCAATCTCAAAAAATAAGATTTTATCCACTGTTTGGAACTATTCCACTGACGCAGACACACATACAGTTGAGACACATATTTATAGATTAAGAAAAAAAATTGCTGATAAATTTATGGATAATAATTTTATCTATAATAATAAAGATGGTTATCATTTATGAAAAAGAGAAATAAGATAGCCAAAGATCTTTTTACATCAAAATATAGAAAAAGAGTTGTTAAACCTAAAAAGGGTAAGGGAAGTTTCAAAAGAAAAAAAAAATAAGTTATTTTTAAAGTCTAGCACCGATTATTTGAATTATTTTTGAGGACATTTCGGTTCCAGTATCCAAACTTTCTTTTAAAGATTTTTTGTTAATTATTCCATGTAAAAAGCCACCCGCAAATAAATCTCCTGCACCAGTTAGATCTTTAATTTCAAGATTTTTTTTTGCAGAGCATTCTTGAATTTCATTTTTACTTATTGATATAGCCCCTTTTTCTCCTCGAGTAATAACAATTAATTTATTTATTTCCTTTGCAAAATTGATCACATCATCAAACTTTTTAGCGCCAATTAGTGACATGATTTCTTGCTCGTTTGCAAACGTGATATCTAATTTATTTTTAACTAACTCTAGAAAATGAGGTTTATGCCTCTCAACACAAAACAAGTCTGACAGAGACATTGCTACTTTGTTGGAATTATTTATAGCTTTCTCAAATGCTTTCTTTGGCTCACCTTCGTCCCAAAGATAGCCTTCAAGAAATAAGATATCACTATTTTTAATCGCATTTGTATCAATGTCATTTTCATTGATTTTTCCTGCTGTGCCAAGAAAAGTAACCATTGTTCTTTCGGAATCAGGAGTAATTAATATTAAACAAGTGCCGGTTGGTATTTTTTCTTTTTTTTTTGAGTAAAAAAAACTTACATTTTCTCTCTTTAAACCATCTTCATACTTATTGCCTAAATGATCATCACTAACCTTGCCGATAAATCCTACTTCATTCCCAAGTTGAGAAAGACCTACTATAGAATTAGCTACTGATCCGCCAGAAATAGTTTCTTCTATTTTGAGAGTAGATAATAGTTTTTTAAACTCAGTTTCATCTACAAGCTTCATAGTGCTTTTTGTTAAATTATTTTGAGTGATAAACTCGTCTTCAACTTTACAAATTACATCAACGATAGCGTTACCAATTCCTAGGACTTTCATTTAAGCTTTTTTAGTTTTAATAGGTTTTTTTCTATTTGGATAACAGCTTTTACAAATTTTACAAGTTATTCCATAACAATCTCTAGCCTTACAATATTCTCTGCCATACCAAATTATTTG